>OULZ01000009.1_pt1 | contig 222403 bp, 255 predicted proteins | sample 1690871 | NCBI WGS metagenome assembly OULZ01 (sample SAMEA3914813, study PRJEB12502) | metagenome | biome: forest; material: soil | place: Canada | collected 2011-07-07 | depth 0.3 m
CACGACACAGAAGTCCCGCACTGCGAAAGCACCAGGCCGTGTCGCGTTGCTGCAGCTTCGACAAAGACCGAATCGGTGGGCACAGGGCAACCTGTCCCCTCACAGCGGATGTCCGCTTCGATAGGTCGGCGTCGTCCAGGCTCAGAAGCCCATCCCCTTTAGGGGATTGGGAGTGTCACGGTTAGCGGGTCAGTCCAAGCGCGATGCGCGCTGTCGAATTTCAACCAACGTGAGCCTGGTGACGGGGTCCCCGCGGCCGTAGCGCATCTGGATGTAGGCCAGGCCCTTGGGCTTCTCGTCGAACTCTGCCAACAGCGCGAGCTTAAGCGCTTCCAGTGCTTTCCATTCACGGATGCTTGCCACCGCCATACGAATGAACAATTCGATGACCCCCATCAGGGCGGCCCACACAAACAACGCCATCGCTCAGGCTCCCTGTGTGGTGTAGAAGCGTTCCGGACCCACGGTCCAGGCAGGCAACAGCTGCGGAATGGCCGCCTTCAAGGCTCTGAGCGAAGTCGGGCCGGTGACCAGCAACACGTTGGGCGATGTCCCCTCGATAGTGAGCCCTGGGACCGCGCGAATAGTCTCCACGTCTTGTTTGGGCATATTCCCGCCCGCGTACAGCATGACGTAGCGCTTGGGGCCCTTGGGCTTGGGTGCGGGCTTGCGAGGTAGGAAGTGGGCGACCATGGGAGTTCTCCTGTGAGATTGCTGTCTAGAGCACGGGTTTAGCCGGCACTGATGGCACGAGTCATCTGCTCAGTCATGGGCGTCCGCCATCAGTTTGAGAGCAAGTGGTTTGCCGCGCAGGGCGCCGAGCCACTCACCCGGGATACCGGCTTCGCCGTACAGCAGCCCCGCCAGTCCTCCGGCGAGGCACGCAGTCGTATCGGTATCATTGCCGAATGCCACGGCGGACCGGATGCATTCGCGGTAGGAATTCGTGCTCGTCAAAGCAGCCCAGGCAGTCCAAAAGCTATCGACGACAAAGCCCGTCCCCTTGGGAGCCTTCTTGCGACTGCTCAAAATGAGCGCAAGCTCATTCTGCCAAGTAGGAGCCAGGGTCTCTTGCAGGGATTGAGCTGCGTTCGCCAGCGCAGCTTCCGGAGCTAGTCCATGGAATCCGATGTTCCATGCGACAAGCACGTACAGCGCGCAAGTCACCCGGGAGCGGTCATGCCCATGCGTGGGCAGGCCTTGCCGCATCGCGCGGTCGACCAGCGCCGCCCTGCTGGAAACGGGCACGAGCACACAGGCCAGTGAACGCATCAACGCACCGTTGCCGTTGTTATCGACTCCGCATGCACCGCTGCGGTGGGCGGGGGTGCCTGCGCGCCAGTTGCGAAGGCCTTGCGCAGTCTGTAGGCCGATGTCGAAGACAGCGCCATCGGGAGTGTAGTGGCCCTTGGTTTCCCAGTCGGACATCCGTCGCGCCAGGTCCTCCAAGTCCAGTTCCGGCTTGTGGGTCAAACTGTCCAGCAGCGCCAAAGTCAGCGCGCCGTCATCGCTCCACGTGCCCACGGGAACGTGTTGGTGGCTTCGACGAAATCCTTTCGGCGGCTGCAAGTCCAGGCTCTCACGAGGAGGGAGCTCGTCAGGCGGGTTGAACTCATAGGGGACACCAACAGCGTCGCCAATCAGAAGGCCCAGTAGCCCCGCGCGGGCTGTGGCGGGCGCCAGAGAAAGATGATTGTTCATGGTTTTTTTTCCAGATTCTGATGTGGCCCACGCTACCTTCGCGAGGGACGGCAGGGCGATAGATGCTTTGTGACAGCCGAACTCCCGTGCGCTGCGCACGTATTCGGGACGCAGCTCCCACAGGGTGGCTTGGATGACTTGGTTCGAGACCGTACTGCCCACGACGACCCGGGACAGTGCCATATCGAAAATGCCCTGCCAGCTCGCCACAAGTTCATCATGCAGGGCTTGGTGGGGCATCGGTTTCTGCCGAACTGAGCAGACGCCCGCAGCCTCGCAACGTCGGTCAAAGTCGTTGTCTTCCCGTCGACGCCCGAAATAGCTGTAATTCAAGCAGAAGTGCCAGGCGTCGTAGTCATGCAAGAGCGCTACGCTGGCGTCAACTTCAAGCTCGAGCAGAACGTGCCGACGCTCGGCAGCCCAGTGCTTCAGGCTCTGCGTACGCAGGTCTGGCCGCTGTTTTCGGGGACCGGCCCATTGATACCAAGCCCAAACGGGGTAGCGGTCAAGGTCGGGGCGGGGCAGGCCACGTTGGACCATCTGTTCAGCCAGCCATTCGTACGCGCTTAGCACGGCCACGTCGTCGTTGAGCCAATGCCCAGGCTCAACTCGGGGCGCAGGTCGATAGGCTTCCCCCTTTGAAAGCGTGTCGTAGACGAAACGAGGTTGGACGGTGAAGAGACGCAAATTGTGACTTGACCCGTGCAGGCCAAATGTCCTGAAACGACAGGTTCATCTTGGCACGGTGCCGCTTCCAATTATAGCACCAGTGTACTATCATGTGTAGCGTCAGTGACTTTTGCTGTCTGTCTCAGAGAACTCAGGGCAGAACCCTGAGTGGACTCAGTCCTGCGACAGTCCGCTATACCTTGCTTCAGGCACATTTCCACTCTTAGGAAAATTCATGCAAATTCAAGAGAGAACCCGCCAAACCTCGGGCGCCGCGGCACTGTCGTTCACGCACGTTGACCTCAGCGCGTTCCACCCGGACATGGGCGCAAAATACAGCCCCAACCTCTACCAGTTCCTGGCCCATCGCCGCAACAAAGGACTGGCCGCACGAGCACGCGTCTTCTCGACTGCCGACTCGACGATGTACATTGGGTTTTTCGACGACACCGGCTGCTTCATTGGTGCGCGAATGAGCCGTGTGCTCTGCTACGGCGCCAAGGTGGAAGTCACGTGCCCCATGAACCTCGGCGACATGGCCGAAGTTGAGGATTTCTGGTACCAGTACGCTCGGGACGGTCGATGTGCCATTGACCGCGCCCATGACCAGTACTTCCTCAACGCTGAGACGCGCTGGGCAACCCAGGGAAACCTGCGTTGTTGCCAATGGTGCAAGCAGGTCTCACAGCGGTTGGTGCTGCGCGAGGACCGCGTCGTAACCGACCAGTGGGTCAACAGCTGACGACAAGTCCGTCTGCCAAATCCGCATTCAACAAGGTCGCGCATTGTGCGCGACCTTTTTCATGGGCGAAGACGGCTTTCAATCTCAATGGCCGCCAGCAGCAGGGGAAGAACCACCAGACCTTCTCGCAGCAAGCAGCCGCCGAGGTCGTCGGCCATCAAGGCGTAGCCAACGCCCAGCACCACAAGTGCATCGCACGCACGCAAAATCAAGGTTGTTCGGGACAGGGGAGGAAGACGTGCTCGCAAAAGGCGCAACATGAGAAAGCCAATGGATAGAGAGAAGATGCTGCCGTATAGGCTCGCAGTTTCTCTTTTCATTCGTGAGGCCTTGTCGCGTTTAAAATTGCTTTGTAAAAGGACATATGCTGCGGTAAAATGTATGTCACTCTAAAACCGTATCCCATCTCATGCTCTCGACCGCTGCCGCTATTCCGCTTGAACACGTTGCACGTTCGCGGGAACTTGTGCACGAAATGCTGAACCGTCTCGACGAGAAGCACTCGATTCACAACGCCAATGCCGGTGAACTCGCGTTGCGCCATCTCAGCAGTCCTGACGACAGTCTGCGCACGCAGGCATTGCAGGAGGTAGAGCGTGCCAATGTGTTTCGGCTCCTGGAGCGTCGCATCGAGGACACCTACAAGGCATCCACGGGCAACCTGGCCAGCTTTCGCAAGGAAATCCTGCACGAAGTCATGCTGCTCAAGAACGCTGCGAGCCAAGTCGCGCGCGAACAGGCTCTGAAGACATTGGCGTGCGCTGGCGACGAGGGTGAGCTTGCACGCGTGGCTGCGCGGCGTGCACAGGCTCAGGAAGCCGCCTGCGCGGACGTGTGCCATATCATTCGGCGTGTTCTCGACAAAGTTGTTTCGGCGGCCTGACCACCTCGGGCTGAGCGCACTCGACGCTTATGGCTCCCCACCCTCAGCTCACTCCCCAACGCATTCTCGATTTTAGCTTCCATGCAAATCCTCTACGAAGTTCCCGGAACCTTCCGTATCACACTTGTGCGAGAAGTCGGACTTGGCATTGACGACAGCCGTCCCGTCGGCCGTCGAACGCCTTTTGTCCTGAACTACCGCATTCCGGGTGTGGCTGCCGCCGAACACGCGGAGCTACCCGATGATGTCCTGGCGATGTACCTGAGCGTTCCGTTCGAGGTTGCCAAAACACTCGGCCGATACATTCGGGAGGAGTTCGCCCTGTCGGACGGCATGCTCGACCAATTGCTCAAGGCTCCCAAGGAGCTTTTGCTTTCGTTCCTGAAGGTAAGCGAAGCGCGGAGCACGCAATGATGAGCCTTTGGGTGGGCCACACGGCAGGCAATAAGCTCGCGGAGCTCACCTGCTTTGCGGTGATGTTATCCGTGGGAGGCTGCGCCGCGCCCTCGGCGCCGACTGTTCCTGGCACGCAGCAGGCTGACGTTACGGTTGCGCATTTTCACGAGGTCTTCGATGCACGACTGTTGGGCACGCAAGGCTGTCCCGTGGGCTCTGCATCGTTCAGCGTGCCCTGGCAGCACAGCCCGGGCTACAGTCCGCTCATGCAGTTCATCGTCGCTCCGCCGGCACCCGCTCCAATTTGCGCGCCATTTCCAGCTAGCTTGGTCGCTGGCCTCCTGGGCAAGACCGTTCGCCTGGAACGAGTGGGTTCGAACTACCGGCTCGCGTCGGGTACTGAACTGGCAGTGCCCACTGCATCTGCACCCACATCCGCGCCCGCACGTTAAGAGGCCGGCCATGCCCAAACTCACTTCGAAACTGCTGCACGGCATCGCCTGGCTTTTGCTGGGTTGCAGCACGTTCGCGTTGGTCAGCGAAGGGTATGCACAAGCCCTCTCCCCAAAAGCTCCAGCAGCCGCTTCAAGCGCGGCGCGAACATACTCCTCGGTAGATGCATTCGTAACCAGTGTGGGGGAGTCCGTAGTGCAGTTCGCGCAAGCCGACCTCGACGGCGACGGCATCCCCGATTGGGTTGGTGTTGTGCAATCGGCACGTGACCCCAACTATTTCAATGCGCCGGAGACGGTCTACGTTCTCCTCGGCCAAGCAGGTGGCGGCTACAAGCTTGCGGGTCAGAGTCGTAGCGAAACAGAGTCGGGAATGGGCTGCTGCTACGTCGACGGAGTAACCATCGAACGAGGTACCTTTGTCATTGCCCACATGTCCAAATCCGCGACAACCGGAGAAGTTGCCTCGCATCGATTTCGCTGGGACGGTACGGACTGGCAGCTAACGGGCCGCACGATAGTCTTCGACAACCTGGACCAGGACTTCAGCATCACGCATGACTGGAACCTCCTGACGGGCTTGGAGCAAGTTCAACGGACAAATGGGGGTCGCAAGCTTGCGATGCAGACGCACAAGAAGCCGGCACCCCGCCAGGTTCTGGCAGATTACGACTTCTCGCACGAGTTTGGGGACAACACCCATCGGCCAGGCCAGTAACGGAGCCGGTGCCTCGCGGGGTCCCCGCACCGACTGTGCCGCTTGCGCGCCGTCGAGCCTGTGGTCGTGCAAACGCTATACCCTTACAAGGGAGCTCGCCCTGTCGCGTCCACTTCTTTCGAGAGGTCTGACAAATCGAGTGTTTTCATCCTTCTTGCAACCACCTTCGTTTGAACTCGGAGGCTTGAGCAACAAGGCGTCGGACGCACCCTAGGACATATTTCAAGCCTCCGGGCAACATTGAACGGAGCATTACATGCAACAGGGCAATACTGTTTTTGAACTGAAAGGCGAAGCTCGCCGTCTGCGCGACGCGCTGGCCGAGATGAAGTTGGACGTCACGCACACTGCAGCGCTCAACTTGCTTGCACGAGCCAAAGGCTCGCGTAACTGGGAAACGCTGGAAGCCGAACTGGCCGCCAAGCATCAACGCGAGGTTGCCGCACAGGTTCAGGCCAAAAGTCAGGCGGAGTCCGACAAACATTGGCTCCAGTGGCTCGAAGCGGCGTTGCGCATGCGCGACGTCACTGAAGTCGACCTCGACGACATGGTGCACGACATCATGGGTGAAGACGAAGCGTCGGATGTCAACAATAACGGTCTGAGCTCGCAGTTGGAAGCGATGCTCGAATGGCACAGCGACCCTGACTCGCGGACCACCAATCCGCGACGCGACCTGGTTCACCACCTGGAGGACGTCATTTCCGACCTAGAGCTTCCATTGCCGGAAACAAAGACCGCTAACGAGCGCTTTGGCTTTGGCATGAACATGGAAGTCAGTGTGTGTTCGGGCTCGCCGTTCGAGAAAGCGATGAAGTTCGACGCGCTGGAGTGGTTTGCCACGCACTCTGTGAAGGAAATTTCCGCGTTGGTTCGCGACGGGTTGCGAAACTCGGAAGCCAGTGACCAGGTTGTCCTGTGGCTGGCCGAACACTCGCTCGATGAGGGGGTTCGCTCGCAACTCGGTGAACTGCTGAGCTACATGCAAAGCATCTGCGCTGCCAACGACGGACCTACGTCTGATGTTGTCGGGTTGACCGTGGCTTTGGACCCTGCCTCGGTTGTCGCCTATGTTGACGCTTTGCGTGGCAGTGGCGTTCATTTCGATGAGGACGTCCGAGACGAACTCGGCATGCGCTGACGCGCCCCAAGACTTCTGAACCTTTGATTTGACCGGAGCCCCTCTTCTTTTGAAGAGGGGCTCTTTTTATCATTTGAGCGGACGCCAGCGAGTTATTCACCAGTTCCCTAAACGAGAGACTTCCATGGAGGTCTCCCATGTCCTTTGAACTGTTCATCCGCCCCGACTTGTTGGCGGCCGCACCCGGCATTCCCCCCATCGTGGCCAAGTATGCGCAGGTTGCCTTCGACCGAGGCGGCTTGACAGTCGGCGCCTGGCTGGGGCTATTGGAGGACTTCGAAATCGACCACTGCATGGAACGCATCGAAGAAGACAGACACGATGAAGAGGCCATTTCGCCATGGGTGCTGTTTGGCGTCATGCTGGCCAATGGAGAAGGGATGCCCGTGACCGATGACTGCATGGTGAGCGAGTTCGTCAGAACCTTGGTGCTCTTGCTTCAAGTCGAAATGATGCACCGTGAAGGTCATGTCGAACTCGATTTGACGACATTGAGCTTGGCGACTTTCGATATTCAACAGGTTCGCACGTTGGCCGTCCGCGGCCCCGATGGCACGCCAGCCGTGGACCAACCGCACCAGTTGGAATTGCGGCGCCTCCCTCTGCGCAAGAAGTCCTGAAAGCATAGATAGCCTAAGCACTATACATCTGGTACAATTGTGCATCGGCTCTGTTCATGACTTTGTTTTCATGCTGCGCGTAGCCCTGAGCCGATAATGCCGCCTCCCACTTGGAGGCCATGCCGAGACGACAGCGCAGCTCCTCGGTGTTCGGGTCTCACGACTCTTTCAAGCAGTCCAACCGCTGCTTTACTCCACTTTAATGCCTGCTTCAAATCCCCATCTAGCGGCGCTTCAGGCGCTGTTTGGACCTGCGCCTGCACCCGCCCGTGAAGAAGAACTCGTGGCTCTGCCACTGAACCTGGACTCGGCCATCGAGGCGGACACCCACGCAGCTTGGGACGTCGTGTTGTACCGATGGTACCGAGGCGTCGATGCCCACGGCGTCACCCGTATTTTCCGCTTCCAACGCGGACTTGCCTTGACGACTTGGCACGACCAGCTGCGAACGCAGCGGCTAACGCGCATTGACGGGCCCTTCCGGACGCAAGCGCAAGCGACTGCCGCGGAACTGACGGGCGCCTGAAACGCTTCAGCGCCTTAGGGGGGCCGAAAGCCATGGGGATGCCGCATGCCTAAAGGCCGTACACTAGACCTCGCCATGCCAACCTCGATTTCCCTGCCGCTCGATACCGACCTCGAACCCCCAAGCGGGGTTTGGACGGTGTGGTTGGACTACTTTGCGACCGGTGAAGGCCGCACGCGAGCGGCTTGCCTGGTCCAAGCGAGCTCGGCCGAAGCAGCGCGTGCACGTTTCGCTGAAAACTTCAGCGACTACTTTGCCCGAGGGGCTGACGTCCAGGCAGGCGTCATTCGCAACGCTATCACGACATTCCTTTTCAGTGACGAAGCTCTGAAAGACTTTGAAGCACGACAATCCGTTGGTCGAGTTGAACTCTTCGCGCGGTCGCACCTCAACTTGAGCTGAGCAACTCGCGCTGCCGCCAGGCCGCTCTTGCGCATCGTCGGACCTCACAAAGCAGCCTCGGCACCGCCCGAGGCTGTTTGCATTTCAGCCCCAGCGTGCCCGCTTCACCCCCTCTTGTTGTGGATAGCGGAGTGTTCTCAACGGCCATCCAGGGGGTGTTGCCGGCAACTTCGTGACAGGCTTCGCAGAGGTTCTCGTTGTGTATCAGAAAAAACAAGAATACAATAGCAGATGTACAAAAGCCGTCTGTGATGAAATCCCGCACGTCCCTGCAACACTTTATCGAGGTTCCCGCGTGGCAGCGAGGCGCCTCGGGGCTGCTTGCCGTCGTGGGTGTCCTCGTATTGGTTGCGCTCTATCTCGGTATCGAGCAGCGTATCACCGACGGCTTCAACGACTCGGTGGACTCCACGTATCGCGATGCACAACAAGTTGCTGATGCGATGGACAAGATGACCCAGGCGCGCATGCAAATGACGTCGCAAATCGGCAATACGCTTGAGCATGCCTCGACCGCGAGCACACCGAAAGCACTCGACAACTACTTCAAAGACAACTTCGGGCTCGGCTCCTCCGTGGCCGTATCGGTCTGGGTAGACGAGTCGGGCCAGGTTCGGTATTCCAGCGAACCAAAGTATCTTCGCACACGGGTTCCCAAAGACTGGCTCAGCCAGGCAGCCACTGGCCACGCCACTTTGGTTATCCGGGGCACGAGTGCCGCTGACGTGGCGTGGGGGCTGCCCATCTCACAAGAGGTCGCCCTGTTCGGCCACAAGGGCGACCTGTTCGTGCTTTTTCCTGAAGCTCACTTCAACCTTGTGAGCAGTCAACTGCTGGCAGCCCGCCACGGTTTCATCACGTTGCTCGCCAAGGACGGACGGGTGTTTGCATGCGCCGATGAAAACGGCTCTGCCCGTGAGCGCAACGGAAAGCTGCTCGCACGCTCTCACTTCGGCCCCATGCGACCAGACGCAGCCTCTACGCCCGACAGCGATTTTCTCGCGGGCCATGCCCAGGAAGCCACGGGCATTCTCACTGTCGTGGGGCTCCAGTACGGAGACCACATGCGTGCTTGGGAAGAGCGCCGCGACAAGACCCGAGTGATGGCGGGGATTATCTTCACGGTCGTCGCAGGCTTGCTTCTGGGTGCTGTCGTTGCGCTTACGCGCTCGGTGCGTACTGAACGCCAACTGCGCTCACTCGTGGCTCTGGACCCTTTGACGGCTTTGCCCAACCGTCGGACGTTCACGGATTTGCTGAGCACCGAAATCGTGCATGCGGTTGCTCCGGAAGGCCGACCACTCGGCATCATGTTCATCGACCTCGACGATTTCAAGTACGTGAACGACTCCTTGGGGCATGAAGTAGGCGACATGCTGCTCCAACACGTCGGTGACCGGTTGGTCAAGAGCGTGCGCGGCGGCGATGTAGTTTGTCGCATCGGTGGGGATGAGTTCACGGTGGTGCTGCCCGGCGTCGACGACGCCAAGGCTGCCGAGGCCGTCGCACAACGCATTCTCACGGCGCTGGTCGAGCCGTTCGCCCTCGGCGGGGCAACGCTCTCGATGAGTGCCTCCATTGGCATCGCCATGTGCCCAGCTGACGCGGACACGACGACGCACCTGGTGCGCTGCGCCGACATGGCCGTCTACCGGGCAAAGGCGCTCGGCAAGAGCTGCATGGCTCGCTACACCCCCGAGCTGCTGCAAGTCTCCAAAGCCCGCTCGGCACTTGCTCAAGAATTGACCGATGCGCTGTCGCGTCAAGGCGAGTTGCAGCTTTACTACCAGCCCAAAATTGTCATGGCCAGTGGTGCGCTGGAAGGCTTCGAGGCGCTCTTGCGCTGGAGGCACCCCCTGCGCGGCATGGTGATGCCGGCTGAATTCATCCCCGTGGCGGAGGAGTCCGAACTCATCGTTCGGCTGGGGGACTTTGTTGTCGAAGAAGCTGTGCGTCAAATCCAACAGTGGTATGTCCAGGGCCAAGGCTGGAAGAAGGTTGCCATCAATGTCTCGGCTCGCCAGCTGCGCAAGGGGCACATCGCGACGGTGGTGCAGAACGCTCTGACGCATTACGAGGTGCCGGGCAAGTACCTTCAACTGGAATTGACGGAGACGATGCTCGCCAGCGATGTCGACGCGGTCGCTGCCACGCTGGAGCAACTCAAAAGCCTTGGCGTCGCCATTGCCGTCGACGACTTCGGAACGGGTTACTCGTCACTGCTCTCGTTGCAAAGCCTGGATGTCGACTGCATCAAGGTTGACCGTTCTTTCGTCTCGGAGATGAGCACCAATCACGATTCGGCTGAAATCGTGCGTGCCATCATCAATCTGGCCCACAACCTCGAACTCAAGGTGGTTGCCGAAGGCATCGAAACGCTGGAACAGTACTCCGACCTGATGAACTTGGGCTGCGACGAAGGGCAGGGCTACTTCTTCGCCAAGCCCCTGCCGGCAGAACAGGCCATCGGCTACCGCGCGTCTGTCATCTTGTTCACCCCCGTCGAATTGGCTGCCTGACAGGCATTTCCAGTAAATCAAGAAAGCTTCCATGACTTGGACTCCGACACATACGCCATCCCGCGCTCAACGCATCGTTATCAAGGCCTTGTTCCTGGCCGCGCTGACCGCCGCCCTAGGGCCCTTCATCTTTGATTGGGTCGTGCCTCTGCTTGAAGCCAAAAGTGGTGACTGGCTCGCTCACCACTTCACTATCGTCTGCGCAGGCGTCGGCTCCTTGTGGGCCATGGACATGGCGCGTCGCGAACCGCGACATGCGACGCGCTGGGACAATATCCAGGGATTTCGTGCCTACAAACGAGACGTGCTAGGTTTTGCGGCAGTTTGCGTTATGGCTATCATCTTCACGGAGGAAGTGGGCACGACGGTCTTGCCTGCTACAGCGGCTTTGTCGGAGACCGTCACAACCTACCTCGCGCTCGGAGTACTGATGTGGGTGCCCTTCGTCTACGTTCACTATGATACGGTCGTCAGCGAAGACTTCGTCATTGTGACGAGCGGCATTGGGCTCGTCATGGTGGTAGCGGAATCCACGATTCGGACCGCCTGCGTAGCGCGGGACTTGCCAAAGGAAGTCCTCATTATGCGAATGCTGTGCCACGCCGGGTTCATGGTACTGTCTTGGGTCGTTGCATCGCGGTTCAATGCGGCGCTGCGTGAAGCTCGCAAGCCGCAGCCGCCCGTTGCGAAAAACGCGCAAGCGCAACCCGGAAACGCTACCAGCTCGCTTGATTCGACCACTCCAGGCTCGGAGAGCGCGAACGTATCGGTGGCAGCCTTGCCCCAAGGCGAGTTCCCCCTTGACGAGGACTGGGAACAACGTTTTCGCCGACAAAACGCTGCTCGTCTCGCTGAGGCCAAGAACGCAGGCAACTCCGACTGAACCGCCTGCACCAATCACTTAGTCGGGCGCCAACGCTCCGCGCTACTGTAACCGGACTTGTCGGCAAGCTGGGGACGTCCGGTTGGCTGGCCGTCTCGGTCGAACGAATGGTACGGTGCAACTGGGCCATTGCTCTGACCGCAATCATGAAAAACGGGGCCCTCGGCCCCGTCGTCATTTCTGCATGAACTTCTTCAGTCGCGGCGCTTAGTCGTCAGGCCTGCAAAAACAATCGCAGCGAGGGTTGCCAGGATGGACGCAGCACCTCCCCAAAACAGGTAGGACAGACCCGAGACTGCACTAACGCCGATGGTGTTGATTAGTGGTATCAGGTTCTTGTCCAGAGACGCCTTGCGGCCACTGAACAGTTCTCGGGATTGCTTGCGCATGGCATAGGGGAAAAAGAACCGTCCCCAGCGAGGAATTCCTCGCGTGACGCTGAGCACCCCGCTGTAGAACGCGCCGTAGGCACAACTTAGCGCTGCGAGGGCAAACTCGGGCCCAACATTCGGGGCATAAGCCAGCTCGTAGACCCCGATGGCTGTCGCGACGCCGGCGAAAAGCGCAATACTCGTATGAAGTGCGCGCCAGACGGGCTCTTCAATGTACGGGCTGAAATCTTCGGGGGTGTCGGCTGCTGAAGGGGTCATGTTCTTACGTTTTAGTGACTCAGCCATTTTACTGCTTTTCAGGCTCAAGCTGACGACCGTTTTAGGCCTGAATTGTTGATTGCTACACATAGTGTCCTTTTCCTCTACAACCTCCTGGAGATATCTGAATGAAGCAACTTAACAAGAGCGCCCTGTCCAAGGTCGCAGGCGGCGGCCTCGCCGGCGCAGCCGGTACCATCGGTGTTGGCGCAGCTATGGGCGCTGGCTTCATGGTCGGCGGCCCGGTCGGCGCAGTCGTTGGTGGCGCCATCGCTGGCGGCATCCTGCTGGTCGGCCACTTCGCCATCATGATGAAGTAAGCAGCCTTCGACCTTGCTACGGCCATTCTTCGGAATGGCCGTTGTCATTGGAAAGTCCTCTTTTTCGGCGACCATCCCCCGACAAGTGGCAGTCGATAGGCGCCCGGTCACATTGGCGACACACGGGTCTTCCCAAGAACCGATTCCCAAGGTAGATTCGATAGCTTGTAGCTGTTGACCAGGGCACACCCGCATGCAAATCGGGGTCGCAAAGCTTCCGGTCCGCGTAGGTTCCCCTAGAACCAGTGCGTGGGTAGCGGGGCCGCCAACAGTGAGCGCTCCCCGAGCTGTCACTCGGCCGCAGCGCTCATGGTTTCCTTGCCGTGCGGGAAGCTGGGCAGACCTTCCCGACTTGTCGTGTCGTGACCTGTGAGGCCTAGAGGTTTCCCCGGGGAAGGTCATAGTCGAAGATGAGTTCGGACATCAGTACGGAGCCGTTCGAAGTAGCACAGCACCTGGCAGCTGCGCGACAAGCACTGCTCGATGCGCAAGTCGAAGCGGCGCGGGAGCAGGCTCAACAAGCGCTACGGCGTTGTGAGGGAACGCTCGCCCAGCGGTCGCACGCTCATGCCTTGCTTTTACTGGCGCAATGCGACCGCTTCAGCGGCAAGTTCCGCCGTGTCAACGATACCGCCCAAGAAGCAGCCCTGCAATTTCGCCTTGCCAACGACCTGGCGGGAGAAGTTGAAGCGCTGATACTCATGTGCCAAGCCTGCAGCTTCTTGGGTAGGGACGAGGAGGCCGTCGAACAAGGCCTGCTGGCAGTGGAGCTTGCGGAACTGCTGGCGGACAGCCCTCTGCAAGGGAGTGCCCGCAACCTTTTGGGCGTGGCCTATCTCTGGAGTGCAGCGTCGGTACACGCGGAACAGACCCTTGAAGATGCCAAGGTGCGCGCGACCAATGCTTCCTCGGTTTGGGAGGTCTTCCGCCCGAGCTTGAACCTCGTCTGGTGCGAGGCGTTGCGACTTGCACGAGACCGGTACCTCACGGGAGTCTTGGGTAATTGCGATGAATTGCAGCTTCGAATGCACAAGGGCGCCTATGCCCTCGCGTGCGCCCAAGAGCAGCCCGGCCCACTATTCGGCGGTGGCTGGCTCCTGGCAATGGCTCATTGTGCGCAAGCGTTGGTCACCTGTTGGGCAGGGGAACCGGACGAGGCGCTAGCGCAACTCGACAAGCAACAATATGACGGTCCGGCACTCGTAGAAACCCTGCGGGTTATGCAAGCCTGGGTGCGCACCGAGGCCTACTGGGCTAAGCAGGACTGGGACGCCGCGCGAGAGCACGCACAGGGCCTGGTTGACCGGGCCGCCTGCGCCGAATTCGAACAAATGGCTCAGCTCGGCCATCTCTTGCTTTGTCAGGTCTACGAGCACCTGGGGCGGCCTGACATGGCTGCCCAGACCTTGCGTGAGCTTCGTGCGCGCGAGATGCGACTTCGCAACGAGTGCATCGACGCTCGCCACCGCACCGTTCAGGCCCAATTGGAGGTTCGGCGCAACCGAGACAACCTTGAACATCTCGTGCAGTATTCCCGCGAGCTCGAACGACTATCCTATGAGGATGCGCTCACGGGGCTGCCCAACCGCCGACGCTTTGAGCAAGCGCTCAACGAGTTGCTGGCCATAGGGGCCGACCCCGCTGCCCCGGGGTGTGTGGCTCTCGTGGACGTTGACAACTTCAAACAGGTCAACGACACCTGTTCGCACTCCGGCGGGGACGAAGTACTCAAAGGTGTCGCCCAGGCTTTGCGGCAAGCCATCCGAGACGCGGACCTGGCCGCCCGACTGGCTGGGGATGAGTTTGTCGTTCTCTTCCCGAGGACATCGCTGGCACAAGCCAGTGTCATCTGCGAGCGCATCAGGGGAGCCGTCGCCGAGATGCCTTGGGCGCTCTTGAACCCGAGTCTGGTGGTGACCGTGACGGTCGGAGTTTCTCAAGCCCTGCCGGGTGACACCGCCGCCGCGCTGTTGCATCGAGCCGACGTTCACATGTTTTCTCGAAAGCGCGGCCCGGAGCGCTGACTGCGCCGGACGTTCCAGCCGGAACGTGGAGTGCGGCCGCCCTGAAGTCGAAGGGGTGCTGGCTATACCTGTAAGGACTTTTGGTTCTTTCAAGGTATGCCTACAAACATCAAATCGCTCATCGCGCGCATTCAGGCCGCGCTGACACCTGACTTGCTCAGCAAGACTTACCAGAGTTGCGCCAACGACCACCCGGTCGCGGGACACTGCTACATTGCTGCTGAAGCCCTGTTTCACGCACTCGGGGGCAAGGCGGCCGGGCTGACAGCACAAGTTGCCAAAGACCCGACGGGTGGCACGCACTGGTGGCTCAAGGACGCCAAGGGCGCCCGTTGGGACCCTACCCAGGAGCAGTACACCGATTTTGGGCTCGAACCGCCTTACGCGGAAGGGCGCAACGTCGGCTTTTTGACCCGCAAGCCATCTCGTCGGGCCAGGCTCATTCTGTCGCGAGCGGGCATTCCCTGCGCGACGGCTTAAGCCACGACAATTTTCAAGCCGCTTTCCTCGGAAGGCGGCTTTTCTTTGTGAAAGTTCTTAACTGCTGGCGTTTACAGTACAATGTGTATATGTGACTTGCGGGCGCGCTAAGCTTTCCCGAAGAAGCCGTCCAATCGCAATCTCCGGTGCCCCACAGCGCACCGGACACGCTGTATTAAGAACTTCCCATGCACAAATCAGACCTTCAAGACCCGCTGCTTGCTTTGGCACTTCGGGCTTTGACTAACTCCAGCGGCATCGTCTTTCAGGACGTTTCGCAGTCTCACCTGAGAAACCAGGCCATCGCCGCGTTGACTTCAGCGCTGGCCCGTCACGCCGAGGTCGTGCCCGCGGGACATGTCGCCGTTCCTGTCGCGCTTGATGAAGCCTTCGCCAAGGAAATCGCGCTGGTGTCCGTTCTCGAAGACGAGGACGTTGACTATGCCTCGCAAGTCTGGCCTAACGTCATCGAGCTGGCGCGTCAACGCAGTGGCCAACGTCAACAGATGCAAGACCCGTTGCGACTCGCCGCACTTCGAGTTGCCGCATTGCAGTTCGAAAAGCTAGACCCGGCACAAACGGCTGCGCTCGAGGAGCTCTCGGCTTGCTTGCTGGACCTCAGCGCCTCAACCGTCCCGACGCAAGGCTGACGATGTTTGCGCCGACCCCCACTCCCTTTGCCAAAGCCGAAGACACTTTCGCGCTCGACCTGAACGGCCAATCTTGGTCCGGGCAATACGCTTGTCCCTTCAAGCAATACAAGGCGCAGTTTCCGGCAGCTGACCAGGCGAAACGCCTCACCGTTGAGTCGTATCTAAGCTCGGCCGTCATCCGTACTGCGGTCGAGTACGATGCCCAGCTCACGGCCTGTATCGTGATGTCAAGCATCCCCGCTGGACGCAGCGCCATGGAGGAACTGCACATTCAGCTGCAGAAGTCCCAGGCGTTGCTCGCTCGCCTTGAGCTCAACACGCTGGTCGAACAAGCGTCGTATGGCAATGTCCCCATTGCGCTCCGCTTCAACCTCGAGAACGCGGCGCCCACCTCGGCAAGTGGAAACTTTCCCTTGAGTGAAGGCTACTGGCAAACTGAAGGGCCGGCATTGAGCGTATCAGCTCACCGCATCTTCGTGTTCAACGGCAGCCGCATGGAAGTCGCGGTACTGCAGACGTTGCCGCCGCAGTGGGCTGCCAATGAGGAGGATGAGATAGCAATGTGCGCGAACGTAAACGGGGTCGCCGACCACCTGCTCACCTCCTTGTTGCCGTTCTAACGAAAACGGCGCCAAAAGCGCCGTCTTCACTCCGATGCTGAGCCGGTCAGACCTTCGTCAGGTGCTTGCCGACCAACCCCGTCATTTCGAACATAGTGACTTCATCCTTTCCGAAAATCGCCTTGAGCTTGGCGTCGGATAGCACGTTCTTCTTGTTCGCAGGGTTTTGCAAGTTGTGCGCCTTGATGTAGTCCCACAAACGCTTGGTGACTTCAGTTCGCGGCAACGGTTCGGCGCCAACTACTTCAGCCAATTGGGCAGAAGGTTTCAGTGCCGCCATGAACGCGGACTTCTTCTCGGGGGCCTTCTTGGCAGCGGTGTCTGATGTTTTGGTAGCGGGCATGGCTGTTAACGGACGAGTGCAAGACCCGTCATTTCAGAGGTAAGGGCGTGCAGCATACCGCAAGCCTGCCAAAATGCAAAATAAGTTCCTTTGCAGGGTAGCTCCTATTCCGCCCGCGGGAGTATGACATAGTGCCTTACCCGTAAATGAAACCGCCCCCGGGTCTGGTTGACGCGGGGGCGACAGGCTGTACACCGAAGCGGCATGGCCGCCAGATGGATTAGAACAACAGCGCGCGGATGCCGAACGAGATGCCACCGAACGCGGCACCGAACGCGGCACCCACGGGGCCACCGACGCACAGGCCAACGGACGCGCCAATGGCGGCGCCTGCGGCGGCAGCACCGCCAACGCTAACGCCACCAGCAACCTTCTTCAGTTGAGCAACGGAAAGGGACTTCATTTCAATCTCCAGGAGTTTTCTGCCAAATTGGCCTGTTGTATAGAGCACTGCTGTCGAAAACTGTTGAATAGTCCAACTTGTTCTGGGTTTTACTGTTCGGCGTTGGGCAAGGCGCGGAGTACCGCGATATACTGTGAAAGACAACTCCCTGCCTCCGAAGCCTATGGATACCCCCACTATGCCGCCTGTGACCATTGTCAAGAACAAACCGATGCTTTGGACTGCTCGGTTGACTTGCATTGCTTGCGTCGTGCTCTTGGCGCTATTGTGCTTTCGAGGCGTTCCTGCTTCCGACGGTCTGGTTTACAACATCGCTGGGCTCTTGACTTTGGGATGGTCCGCAGCCACGATGCTGGTGCTCGGTTGGTATTACGACAACCCGCCGCGATGGTCGCGCTGGGTCGTGAGCGAGCAGATGCGCAGTGACTGGACAAAGAAGTACCTTCAAGAGGTCGGTTCTGCCGGCAAGAATAATGGCAAGGTGTTGGTGGGCTGGGCCATTGTGATGGGGGGCTTGACTTACGTTTGTGGGGCGTTCCATCTGCTTTGACGGCACTACGACGCTGAACCCAAAAACGGACGCTCGATGCGTCCGTTTCCAATTTAAGTTTCGATAGAGCCGTTTGGCTTTATGCACCCAAAGCCTTCAGCCTGCTGTTGACGCGCCGTCGCAAGAGCGGCAATGAGGCTGTCACTTGGCGGTTGCGACTGGTCGATGTCTTCAAACTCGACACTCACGAACAGGAACTCGGACCCCATGCGTTGAGCTGCGACCAAGTCTTCGCGGCGGGGGTAGGGTAGCGCAGCGTGCTGCACAACAACCACACGTTTGCCCGCGTGGGTCAATGCTTGCGCGGCGGCCAAGGCGGCCCCTATGCCGTGTGGCCAGGTGTAGACGCAGGTAGGCAGTGCGTCAGCCGGCGGCGTGGGCTCCTCGGGTTTGGCGATGACAATATAGCCGGGAGTAGGGCCGGGGGTAGGGCCGCCAGTAGGCTCGGCAACAGGGCCCAAGATAGGCGCAGGATAGGGTTGCTGCAGTGCTGCAGCGTTTCGACGAGAGGTACGGGACATTGCTGTATTCGACGAAGAGTGTTCAGGGTGTATGCACTGAACTTTGCTGGCGAAGAACACGAAAAAGGCTAGAGTCGCTTTACCGTGCGTGGTAAAATAAAGCTACCTATCCTAGCCTGAGTTCTAGCAATGACGACCCTGACTGGCACCCAACGCCGTACTGTTCTTGTCTTGGAGCGTATGCTCCGGATGACGCGCGACGATGAAGACGATGCCCAGATGATTTCGGACGTTCTGGAGGGCGCACTCGAAGAGCTCGCCCAAAACGACGCCTTCGGAACAGAACGTCAATGCGACCCGCGTGGCGATGGCCGCGATGGCGACTGGTCCATGAGCCGTGTCCAAGGCGTGGACAACTGAGGGCGCATCTCCCCGAACCTCGAAACCGGGCACTAGCAGAGAGGCCGCACGGGTTGCCGGCTGCACAACGCCGCCTCTAAAGGAAAATCGCCGCGAGGTTAGTCGCGGCGATTTGCTTGAATAGGGCTTGCCCTCAGATGGACAGCACCGGTGCGTCTTGCGGGCGCTCGACCGGTTCGTACCAGAAGTAGCGTTCGTCCGTGTCAGCTCTGCACAGCGCAATCCGGGGATTGCTGGCCAACTCTGTCGAAGTGACTTCGCGTCGCAGCTTCAGCACAAAGGTGCCTCTGCGAATGTAGGGTGCCGGTGTCGTCACCCTGGCCTGAAGTATGGCCATGTACAGCTGCGGTTCCGCAACCGGGATACCATGGTCTCCCGGGTGCATCAGAAGATAGCCTTCGGTGCGCGCCTCGGCCGGGTGACCCAGCTTTTTCGAGAAATCCGTACCGTAGAAGAAGAAAACATCTTCTTCGTAGACCAGCTTCTCAGGGTCGACGACATCGAAGCTGTTGTCCGCTTCCAGACGCACCTTGCTGAGCATGTACGTCAGGAGCGCCCAGTAGCGCGCAGCGTCGGTGACCCACCGTTGACGGTGGTCTTGGCCGCTTCGACCCGCGTCCTGGACGATGAGCACGGGCTCGCCATCGAACCAAATCGTGTGCATCATGCAGATGCGGTAGCCATCGACATACTCGTCGACCAGCTTGCGAATCTGCAGTCGACCTTCTGCCTGCAAAGTCTTGAAGCCGTCTTCGCCGAGCATGTCGACAATACCGACCTCAGGAAACCAGTTTCCGCGCAGCGTCCAGTCGGCAATATCGACGACGGTGGCCGGTACTGCGTAAACGTCTTTGATTTTCAGCATTGTGTTGCTCTTGTTGATTGACCTGTCGTGTATAGCGCCTGCAGGCCCGGCGACACGCGATACGGTAGTCGTCGGGCCTAGGCGTCCTGGGGCGCCTTACGAAGCTAGCGGTCCCTTGACACCGGGCACACCCCCACGAGCCTCGGAGACTTCCGCTTCTGCAGCCTCGCATCGTGGGCACAGGTGCAACAGGACCCCGCGGCCATGCCGACGGCAACGCGGACACAGGGGCGCGACCGTGCGCGAGACCTCGACCGCCCAGGGACCACTTGCCAGGCGCACTTCAGCGCACCCCAGGTAGTCGCCCAGTTCCGATGCATCGCAAGGCGTCGGAGACCAGACCGTGACGTCGAGTTGCGCGGCACTCTTGAGGAACTCGTCCCGGTTGGCTTCGACATGGCGGTTGACGGTTGCTTTCAGCGCAGACCACGCGGGCACGGAGGTTGACTTCTCTGAGAACGCGACGCCTTCCCAGGTCAGCAACAGCGAGCATGCTTCCCGCAGACCCATCTGAGCCCGCATCGATTGAAAGACTTCTTCGACCGTGAAGGGCAGCACGGGCATCAAGACCCGCAACAGCAGTCCCAGCAACTGCCCCAGCACGTACTGGGCGTCACGCCGACGAGGCGCGTTCGGCGCGTCACAGTACAGGGTGTCTTTCAACGCCGTGAAGTAGTCGGCGCTGGTGACTTCGCAAAACTGCACAACCGTCGAGACGACTTCTGCGAAATCGTAGCGCTGCGCAGCATCCCGGACCTGACGTACCACTCGTCCCATCTCCGAGAGCTGATGGCGGTCCAGAACGTGGCTCACCTCCCGTGGGCTGAAGTCCCAGTCCGCCGTGTTTTGAAGACAAAACCGCAAGGTGTTACGCAACTTGCGATAGCGTTCGGTCGTCCGCGCCAGGCTTTCCTTGGACAGCTTGAGGTCGTGCGTGTAGTCCTGGGACAGCGCCCAAAGACGCAGTTGGTCGGGGCTGTATTGCTCGAACAGTTTGTCCAAAGGCACATAGTTGCCACTCGACTTCGAGTACTTCATGCCCTTTTCATCCACCACAAATCCGTGGGTCACCACCTCCTTGTAAGGGGCACGACCCGAAACGCTCACGCTGGTCAGCAGCGAAGACTGGAACCAGCCCCGGTGCTGGTCACTGCCCTCGAGGTACAGGTCGGCTGTCCGGCCAAATCGCTCCTGCATGACAAGTGCATGCGTTACGCCGCTGTCGAACCAAACATCGAGAGTCCGGCGTGGGCCGTCGACATGCCAAGCACGGACCCCCTGCGTTTCGACATCGCCCAGACTAGCCAGCTCCTGTTCGGAGACTGCAAGGGGCGTTCCCCACAGGCGGGTCCGAGACAGGCACCAGGACGTGCGTGTTTGAAGCATGGCGCTCAAACGGTCGCGGCCGGTTTCTGGCGTGAACCGGACCTCTTCGAGGGCACGGAGCGCTTGAGGCCCCACGTCCGTCAAATCCAGGAACCATTCGTCGGAAGCCTTGAAAAACAGCGGCTTCTTGTGGCGCCAGCAGTAAGGGTACTGATGCTCCAACCGCGTTTGGGACTCCACCCACGGTGCCAGCTTTTCCAACACCAACTCGCCGGCCGCCTCCAGTCCCAGCCCTGCGAGCTGAGTGCCCCAGTCCGCGCGTCCTGCCAAACCCGGCAGGAAACGGCCACGGTCATCCAGGAAATGCTCAACCGCAAACCCGTTGGCTTCACCCACTCGGAAGTCGTCCATGCCAAACGATGGCCCGAGATGCACAAACCCCGTGCCGCTGCTGGTCACGTAGTCGGCAGCAACTACTGGAACCGTCAAGCCCGTAAAGGGGCTTTCGACGTGCCATCCTGTGACGTCGACCACTTCCAGGTCTGCAGGGTCATTCTCCGTACGCAGTCGCACCAAACGATGCTCACCGCTTGCAGCAACCACATAGGACAGGTTCGGGTTGAAGGCCACCCCCTTATTCGCAGGTAGGGTATACGGCGTGGTCGTCCAAACGAGCAGCGCCAGGCCAGGCCGGCCAACGACTGGGAACCGGAGTTCGACGCTCGGAGATGTTCGTACCTTGTATTCCACCTCGGCTTCAGCCAAAGAGGAACCACACGCGGCGCACCAGTGCACCGGCCGGAGTCGACTCACGCGTTGAGGCATCTGTGAAAAGTAACGTGCTGCCTGGGCTTCGAAGTGGGGCTCCATGGTCAGGTAGGGATGCTCCCAGTCGGCGCTCACGCCAAACGATTGGAACTCGCTGGTTTGAAGCGCTACTTGACTTTGAGCATAGCTTCGGCAGGCGTCGACAAACGCGACAGGGTCTGCTTTGCTCACCCCTTGCTTTTCCACTTCAAGCTCGACGGGCAGTCCATGGCAGTCAAAGCCAGGTACAAACGGGGCAAAGTATCCATCCAGGCGCTTGAACTTCAGCAAAGCGTCCTTGAGTGTCTTGTTGACAAAATGTCCTGCATGCAATTTGCCGTTGGCGTAGGGTGGTCCGTCGTGCAAAAGGAATGTCTCTCGACCCGCGTCGTCGCGATGAAGTTGGTGGACGGTCGCGGGCGCGCCCCACAACGAGAGGAACGCGGACTTGTCGGCGTGCTTGGCGTTCAGTTCGAATTCGGACTTGAACATGTTGAGATGAAACATTTTTGGCTCCAGAAATGAAAAAGGCAACCCGGTTGGGGTTGCCTTAGAGAGGGCGGGGAGTGGTGACGCGTTACTTCGGTCGAATACACCCCTGCTGCTCGAAGGCAACATCGGGGCGAATAATGGAAGCGAAACGGTAGGTCACGAAAATTGTTCAGTTGAGTGCCGAGAACAGCAGACAGGTAACTCGTATAGCGCGATACGCTTTATACGTTTGCTGCAGTAAGTATACCACGAGCCAGCTTCATTGTCCAGAGACCAAGCCGAGCCACCGTTGCAGGGTGCCAAGACATAAGTTCCCTCCGCTACACGGTAGACTCCTTTTCGACGGTTCATCATGCGTACAGTTCTGCTCGCCCTTTCCCTAGGCTCGCTTTGTCTGACCACGGCTACGGCGTGGGCGACGGATGCGTCAGCTCCTGCGCACTCCCGCAAAAGTGCGATGCTTGTAGGTGTCCAGCAGATTGGGCAGAGCGTGCAAATGGCGCGCCTGTGTGGCGTCAGCGAGGCTCAGATGACCGGCGCAACTGCTGCCTATCAAAGCGTCATCGCGATGGCGGCCATCAACCCGGAAGCGCACGAACTCCAAGAGATGAGGCGCTCACTGCTGCCTCAGGGAGAGAGGCCTACGGACCCCAAAAAGCTTGACGCGTTCATGGCTACCCAAGCGGCTGTCTCGAGTGCGGCAACCGAGCTTCACGATGCCATCATGCTGGGCAATGCGTTGCCCACGGAACCCGAAGTTCAGAAGGCATTTCTGAGCGGTGTCAACTTTGCGGCTGCGAATGGAAAGCCGGCGGATTGCCCCAGCATTGTCCAGCAATGGGGTACGCTCGATAAGTCCCTGGCGAGCAGCGCTGCGGCTAACCAGAAGATGGCGGATGACTTTTCCGCGAAGTTCAAGCAAATTCGGGCGGTCCTGGTGCCGCTGCCAAAGCAAAAACCAGCCCCGGTCAGTGCGAGCGCCCCGGCGAGTGCGTCCCCGGGTGCTTCCTTGAAGCATTGAGTTCGACACGCTACACGTAGTAGGCCAATCTATCCAAAAGGAGTTCTCCGTGAGCGCAACCCCCTCGATGCATATGCACAATGTGCTGTTCAGCCACCGTACGAAGCTGTTTTCGTACTGCCGAAATACCTTTTTTCTGCAACTGGTCAAGCCGAGCGGCTACCCCTACTTCGCGTGGAATGACCGGGTCTATTCCGTCAACGCGGAAGGCACTGACTACCTCGATACCGGAGCCGTCGTCGTGCATGACAAGGTGGCAGGCACGCTTCGCATCCTCGAACAAGCGACTGCTTGAACGGAAGGCTTTTCGTTAGGGAGCGCAGCACACGTCAGCGCACCGACGTTTGCTTCATTCGCATTCATGCCCCATTCGCGCTTAGCGAGTGGGGCACGTTCATTTGGGTTCGCGGGACACTGCTCACCTCGAAGCGCGTTCACGCTACAGTTGGCATGCGAATGTCTGGTTCTTTCCTGTTTTCGAATGGCCCTTCCGCCAAAAGCTTGTTTGAAATTACCGTATAAGGTAAACTGACATCAACAACCAGAAGCCCAAAGGCCCTTCCCGTGACCACTTCCGCACCCACCTGCTCTAGGCTACTGAGCGCTGACGCGTTCAGCACTGCGACATCCGCTTGGCAGCCTTTGCGCGAACAGCTGCAAGACGCGCTCGAGGAACAAACAAAGGTCCGCCGAGCGAGAAAGACGCTCAACGACCAGCGTACCCGGCTGACCGCTCAGATGCGTGAGGCCGCTCTGGCGGAGAACTTTCAATTGGCAGGAGAGCTGAAGGTGCAACGGGATGCACTTTCGCCGAAGCTCACAGCATTGGACGAACCAGGCAACGCCTGCGACGAACGAGTCAAGTTCGTGCGGGAGCTGGCCAATGAATTCTGTTTTGCGCCCGGCAACGTAGGCGACTCGCTGCTCAAGACTCCTGCAGAGGTGGTTCGCGCCCTCTTCGTCGACCCGGTGTCGGGAGAGGCCACGAGCATCGTCTATCTGTCGGACCAAGCGCGAGTGGACGTTACCATCGGAGACCGCTCCATGGAATGTGATGTCGACTACCTGGCGACCTGGGCTCGCGAAATGAACTTGCTGTTTGAAACCAAGAAGGGGCGTGTCGTCTTCGACTGACGAGGCCTGCACAACCCAGAACAAGAAGAGAGGATGAGCCCAGATGCCCAAATCTACTACCAAACCTTCGACCAAGCCGGCAGCGAAGTCGTCTGCGACAACTGTTTCCCCGTCGGTTGCCTCAAAGGCAACTTCGCGCAAGGACGCGGCGACAGCCCGAAAGCGTGTGGCAGCACGTAAGCCCCAGGTGGGCACCCCGGTTCCCAAGGACCTCGTCGAGCAGTCTTGCGAGTTCGTCGGCCTCATGGGCTTGCCCTTCCCCCAGGACGATGTGGCCGAGGAGGACTCCGCACCCGTGGCTGCTCCGGTTTCGAAGGCAGTCTCCAAACCTGCACGCCGCTCCGCGCCTGCCCTGAGCGATTCGGAACTGGCCGCACGCACAAAGCTCAAGGAAGAAATGCTTGCTGTCTTCAAGGACAGCCTTCGCATTGAAGTGGAGGGCAGCGACGGTGGGTTCACGGACCCGAACGGACGAGTCATCAAGGTATTCTTTGCCGGGACGTGCGTGGCTCGCGCAAGCTTTGACGTCAGGGAAAAAGAGGAATACGGCGGCTGAGCCGTTCCAGGGAACTCCGCGCCGTCGAAGTGTCGGTAGACGGGCCGGTCGAAGTGCCAGTTGAGGGCGTCCCCGCACGATGCCAAGGTGTTTTCTACACCTCGCATTAGGACAACTTCAAGGACGTATCATGTCTGGATTGAACATACGCGTTGCCACGACGCTTAAGACGTTTGACGACTGGTCGGCCTTGGGACGTAAATACGTTCGAGACGCCAACCTCTGTATCTCGGGCGGCACCTCGTCGCTGATGCTAGAAAGCCTGGACGGTGCCATGCACCCTCACGCCGAAACGCCGCGGCACACGACCTTCTTACTGCGGTCTCGCCCTGGTCATGATGCCCCTGTGGTGATGCAGTGGCTCGCGGACTGCGCTTTCGACCCTTCTCGGGTTTGGGACCGGGCAAAGCAACTCCTGCCGGATGACGGCGTGCGCGGCGCGCCTTATGTGGATGGCCACATCACGGAACACGTCATACTTCGACGTATCGACCGGCGCAACGTGAAGCGGGACACTTTCTTCAACCCCTTTGGGCTGACGCAACAGCGACCGCTGGGCAAGCTTCCTCGTAAACTCGTCCGTCGAGACCTTGTTCGCGCGTTGGCCTCGGGTCAATTCGAAGAGGCAGCCGTAGAGCGTCTGATGCCGGGCGAAATGCATCTGGACTTGCCTGCGACAGATGCGTTGCATCGGTGGGGGCCCCACGCACTTCAAGCGTTGGACGAGACCGTCCGTGGCCTGGGACATCGAACGTGGAAAATCGCGTACGACCCCTCGACTGGCGCAGCACGCGCAAACAACTTCGACGTCGTGACGGTGACTGCGACGTTGTCGTGCTAAGGCCATCAAAACACAGACGTCAGCGATAACGTCATCCCTTTGTTAAAATCAAGACGCCCCGTAACCTTTCGGTTCGGGGCGTCTTCTCTTGGGGCTGTGCTGAAGCTTACAGGTCGCCGTTCAACCGGGTGAGCGCAAGGGCAGGACAGAACGCTGTAGCGAAAGCGAGAGTCGTTTCCCGTATGACTCGTCGTCTTAAGCGAGTCTTCCCGTGTGCACCTGATGGGCCCATTCGGCGCAACGTCCTTCGTCGTCATCCACTATCGGTTCTGAGCAGGGCGCGCCGGCCTGCGCTGCGCAAATGGGGCATCGCCGCTTTAACCGAGGCATCGCTGTGCTGTCGACGACGTACGGTACCGCTGCTTTCTGCTGCGAGGGTGTGCGGTCTTTCGCGTCAACCGGCTTCAGGCTGCGAACCTCGAAACGAAGTGTTCGCTTGTCGAACCCTGCATCCACGAGCTCATCCAGCAATCCGCCCCACCGGCTGCTACTAAGGATTTGGTCCATCCGAGCGAACGAAGGGCTCGACAGGAGTCGCATCAGCATGTTGCTGTCAGCCTTCCGACAAGGCCACTGCCACGCCGAACACACGTCAGGGCTGTCATGTTGAACGCGGGCCCATCGGCACACCAGGACACCCGGGCGTAGCGTAATGAGGCGCACTCGGGGGATGGCGCGCTGCGCTGACTTCAAGAAGATACGAAAGCGCAAACTTGCGATGTCGTACTTGCGCGACTGCAACATCTCCAAGAAAGAGGCCTCCGGGCCCTTGTCTCGTTCGACCAGGTGAGTGTGGTTGAAACGGCGCTCGATGAAGTAGGTTCGAATGAGCTCAACTGTCGTCGCGCTGATGCCTTCTCCGGCTTGACACAGCAGCTCGGGTCGTCCTGCTCTGTCAAGGACGCCCCGCATGCGCAGTTCACCGGGAAGAAGAGCAGAAGGTGTCGTCATGGCCGCGTTCTATTGTTGTTAAAACATTATAGCATCTGTAGCGATATAAACTGCTATAAGCTATACTGAAAGTTCCCCTTAGAGGGCTTTGCGAGACTCTGCTATCAGCAGAGCCGGCCGAGGCGTCCGTGACAGACAAGTCGGCTGTATTTGCACTTTGATGCCTCGGTGTCACCAACGCCGTTGTCTCTTCCGAGATGACGGCGTTGCCCTTTGTTCGTACGTTGCTCTACTGGCTTAATCTTGCGTTTACGTTGATACGTCGACTTCGGTTATGCCGTGTCAGCGATACAGCTCCTTCGAAATCCCCTATGACCCGCTTTCTCACGCATCGAAACGTGCTCTCGTCTGGACACCGCTGTAGTCCATCAACGACAGGAGCACCCCGTGTCCCGAACCACCCGAAGAAAGAACAACCCTCACCGATACCAGTACACGCGTGACTGGGTCTGGCACAGCGCCGCCGACGGCAGCCGAACCTTGTATCCAGTGCTCGACGACGACTGCTGCGCCTATACCGCACGCAAACTGCGCGAACTTCACGGCGACTGCGGCTCTCGCGGACGCTGGGGCATTCCTCGTTTCTACCGACGGCCGTTGAACCGCCAGGTACGAGTCAGGTTTCGAAGCCAGTTCGCGCGGGCCGTGCGTTGCGACGAACTTGACGAGTTCGTCCACGACAGCCGGGCGCGCGACAGCATGTACTGGAACTGATGAACCCCGGACGCCCTTGCCTTTTGGCAGGGGCGTTTTCCATGTACAACTGAAAGCAAGTCGAGGTGCATATACGCACCCATGATTGACTCCTCGTTCAACGCTGCGCGCCTCGGTTCTGTTTTAGAGCCCACGCTGTACGTGGGCGAGGTGCCGGGTGCACATCCCTTGCGGCGCAAGACCGACTCCAGTGACGTCGTGGACGTCGCGGCTCGTGAAGTTCCGAACCCCCTGTCGGCCCAAGCCAGCCAAGCGTACCAGCAGGTTTTTGAGCTGCAGTTTCCGACCTACCGGCCGGGCCTGGTCATCGACGCTTGCGCTTAACTTGCGCTTGCCCTGCGCCGACCCGGGGGTGACCCGTGCGCTCGAACACCACTTCGCGGCCAATTGACTTCGACTGCCTCACCATGACGCCTTCACTCATCTCCCTGGTAGAAACGACGCACGCACGCCTGGCCGACATCACACAAAAATACGCTGCGCCTACCTTCGGAACCTCGTTTGGGCTGGAAGACCTTGTTTTGCTGCACATGATTGCCACGCGCCACCGGGCAGTCGACGTCTTCAGCCTCGACACCCTGTTGCTGCCAACCGCCACGTTGGAGCTGTGGAAGCAGCTGGAGCAACGGTTGGGCCTCTCTGTACGCGGACTGGTCCCCGACGCGTCGGCAGTCCAAACTCTTGAAAGCGAGCAGGGCCGCTATGGCATGTACGACTCCGTTGAGAACCGTCATCGGTGCTGCGATATTCGCAAGGTGCAGCCGCTGGCGCTTGCCTTAGTGGGCAAAGACGCCTGGCTCACAGGTGTGCGCAGAAGTCAGTCCGCCCAACGTGCCGATACGCCGTTGGAAGAGTTCGATGCGCTGCGAGGCGTGACCAAGTTCAATCCGTTGGCCGATTGGACGGATGAGGACGTACAAGCCTATATCGATGCCCAGGGATTGCCGATGAATGCGCTCCATGCCAAAGGCTACCCCAGCATTGGTTGCGACCCCTGCACCCGGGCCATCAAGCCCGGCGAACATCCCAGGGCGGGGCGGTGGTGGTGGGAGCAGTCCGACACCAAGGAGTGCGGACTGCATTGGGTTGCGCCGGTCGATGCGATGGGCAGTGCGAAAATCATTCCTATTCGCTCGACTTGAGTACCTTGCGCCCCTCAAGAGCCTGAATGAATAAAAGCACCTTTGTCAGGGAGACAAAGGTGCTTTTGAATTTCGGGTTCAGCGTGCGGAGAGCCGAGACGGTTCAGGTCCCAAGAGCTTCAGCAGTTCCCAGTCTTGCAAATCTGCCACGTTGCCGTCGAGTCCTCGGGCCTCTTGCGCGTAGTTTTCGTACTGCGTCGTGCCATCCGCATGGAGGGTGACCGTCCAGTAGTTGTCGCCGTAGTTCTCGTTCATGCGCGTGCTGCCAGCCAGTCGAGCGCACTGCAGGGCCTGGCGTTGTAGTTCGCCGTGGAGCGCTTCGCGTGTCATGACAGGCGGCGTCTCCGCCGTTGTTTGCAGCCAGTCGATGACTCGGGCGATTGCCGCTGCCGACATTTGCCAGCTTGGCTCGGTGCCGCAGAGGTTGAGGCCTTCTCCGCTCTGACGTTCCAGCAAGGTTCCACGCTTGTAGCGTGTCACGAACTGGCCAAGGTCGGTATGTTCGTAACGGGTGTCGTAGAACTCGACAAGTGGTTCGGACTCGTCGTGGACGAGTTGGTCGGCCAGGCCGTAGGCGTCGCCCTCCTGGATAAGCCGGACGGCCCAGGTCTGGCCAGAGACAGCGTCGAAAATAATCTTGATTGCCATGGATGTCCTGTAATTTACAGCCAAGAGCTGCGGGGGTCTGTAGGCGGTATAGCTAACCAACCCAGTACGAGAGAGGGGAGGTAATGCAACGCCCTGAACGGCTCGCAGCTATACAGGAATTAGGCCACTCTACGGAACGCAATTTCATGTCTATTCCCCAATCCATCACGCAAGCTGAGGCAGCGGTGCTGAGCCTCTCAGACCTCGAAGCCCTAGCGCTCGAACATAACTTGGAGCTGTCGGGGCATTATCCTGCAACGATGCTCAAGGGGCTCGAGCCGCCCCGTCCCGTGTCGCTTCGCATCAGGTTCAGCCGCGTGGCTGCTGAAGCCTGGCGAATTCTCATGACCCGACTGACCGAGATTCCCGTGTCGATTCACAACACGCGCAGGGTCACCGGCAGCGGCGCAACCGACAACTCTCTGTACCCCGAGTACGAAGTGCTACGCGACGAAGTCAACAAAGCTCGCAGCCAAATCGGCCTCGGGCTCGTCTATGGCTAACTGACGGAACCCCTTCAAACGACCGCATCCAATTTGGTGCGGTCGTCAACTTTTTGGTTAGTGCTGCACTTGAAGGGAGCAGCCTTATTCACTCGAAATCGTTTCTGGTGCGTAAATCTTAGCAAAAACCCGCAGTTACTGGAGTAGCGGTCGCTACACGACTGTATGACGACCGTGAATTCGGAGTCTTGATACGTTCCATAACCAGAAAGAGCGAAATGAATAAATCCCTTATTGCCCTCGCACTCGGCCTGACGGCTGTTTTGTCTGCCCAAGCCGCACAACCTCAAGTCTACGCCACGCTCGGCGTGACCCAATCCCACGTCGCCAATTCAGCCCAAGACATCGGTGTCGACAGCTTCGACCAGAACGCCACCGGTGGCTCGCTGGCCGTGGGCGCCACTCTCAGCCGGCACGTTGCCATCGAGGCCGCGTACTACGACTTGGGCTCACGCGACTACGCCATCGCTGGCGACACCGGCCGCATCCACTCGGACGCCTATGGCGTGAACCTGGTTCTGAACCAGCAAGTGGCACCGCACCTGACCGCGTTCCTGAAGCCAGGCATCCTCAAGACCGAAGTGACCCAAGGCGCTTCCGCGCACCAAGTCAGCTTGGCCCTGGGCGCTGGTGTCGACTACAACCTCACCCGCCACGTCGCGCTTGAAACCCAAGTGCAGGCAGTCGATGACTTCGCCAACTCGGGCAAGACGGCCACTTTCGGCAGCGTTGGCGTCAAGTACGCGTTCTAACCCACTGAGCCGGCCTCCCGGTTCCAATGAACTCCTCGATGGCGTAGCTTCGAGGAGTTTTTCATTACGGCAATGGAAAACCTCCTGCGCAAAATGCACAGGAGGTCGAATTGGACAAGGCTTTGTCAGTTCATGGTCTCGATGGACTCAATGTCGGACAGTTTGAGTGCGCCAATCAGCAGCGAATAGTTGCTGTCCGAGTTCGTCAACGAGAAAAGACTGTCGCCGTCCGCGCTGGTTGCGCAGCCAAACGGGCGAGCGCCTTCGATGGAGAGTCCGCCCCGGCAGACGTGGCCGTTCCAGATGACGCCCCGCTTTGCTTTGATTTCAAGCAGAAACGGTGCCGCTTGCTTCTCAGGCGAGAACATATAGTCTCGTAGAACGGCTCGGATTTCAGCGATGTCGGTGTGTTTCATGATGTCCTTGGGTAGAAATCGGGAAGGGTCTACCAGGTATAGGGAAGCCCATTGGAAGGGGCTGTGCGTGTCTTGCTGCGAAAGGGACCGGCGTCAGCCACCGCGAGGTCGCTAGACAAGGGCTAGACCCCTCTTGAACTCAACAAAGGAACCCATGCACGCTCGTGTTACCGCCTACCGTGGCAAGCTCGTCCTCGAACTCCTGGCCAAGGCTTCCAGCGAAGACGTCGCTACCAGCCTCGACCGTCCGGGAAATATCGGACAAGTCATCATGCATACCGACAGAAATCTCGGTGTCAGCGAAGAGGCCATCGCTCTGATGAAGAAGGTTCGCAGCGGTCGCGACTCCATCGGCGACATCGACTGGTTCAAGTCGAACCAAGGCGATGTGTTTGGCTGGATTGGCGGCCCGTGCGCTCTCGTCGACGCTGCCACCTGCGAGGCTGCCCGGGGATTTGCCGTGCGCTCGTACGTGTCGATTGCCAACGACGTGCCTGAAGGTGCTCGCGCGGCCATCGACCACGCCAACGACTGATGTTCACATAGCCCACGCTTGCTCTTGCACGCGTGGGCTTTTCCTCGACCAAGCGTTGCAAAATACGCGCATTGAACGTAAAATAGGGCTGGCACAGCAGCGCGACCCGGGCTGCTAAACCTCATCGGCTACACCGGCTATGCGCATCCAACTCGCCTCCGACCTGCACCTTGAACATCTCGACTACCACTTTCCAGGCGAGCGCCTCATCGTGCCCGCGCCGGACGCAGACCTCTTGGTGCTTGCCGGGGATATTGCACAGGGTGTACAGGCGCTGGAGCGCTTTGCGCAGTGGCCGGTTCCGGTTCTGTACGTGGCAGGCAACCACGAGTTCTACGGCACGCAGTGGTCCGAGCTCCGCGCGCAGCTGCACAACCGTTCCCAGGGCACCAGCGTCGTCTTCCTGGACAACACTGTGGCCGACCTGAGCCGCTTCACGCACTGGGCGAGCTCGCGTCAAGATGAACTGCCTCGTCTGCGTTTTCTCGGATGCACACTCTGGACGGACTATCGGCTGCGCTGCAATCGCACCCAACGTCAGATGATGGACAACGCCGAATTACGAATCGCTGACCACTCCAAAATCTGGGCGGGTGACAACAAGTTCAAGCCGAGTGACGCGTTGGCAGACCACGAGCACTCCCGCGCTTGGCTAGAGGCCGAGCTGGCGAAACCCTTCGACGGTCAGACGATTGTCGTCACGCATCACGGCCCGCACCCGCTGTCAACGCACCCGCGCTACGCAGGAGACATCACCAATGCCGCATTCGTGAGCGACCTGGGGGACCTGTTCCATGGCGTGGACCTCTGGATGCATGGTCACGTGCACGATAGCGTGGACTATCAACTCGGGCGCTGCCGTGTCGTGGCCAATCCCCGAGGCTACGCCTACAACAAGCATTCGCAGCTGCGTGCGCAAGACCTTCAGTTCGAGAACCCGTCCTTTGAATGGGCCAAACTCATCGACCTGAATGCGTTGGGTGCGACAAGCCGCTGACCGCAGTTTGCCCGGCAGACTCAACCGTCCTGACCCCCTCGCAATCCGGAGGCTCGTGTGCAGTATCAAAAGCGTCATGACCTTCTAGCCGGTCGTACGGTTTGGGTTCTCCAGCTGGAGAACCGGTTCGACACTGGGCGAACACTCTTGCTCTCCAAGGTCTCGGAGGCGGTTGTTCCGGCCACGGCCGGCAACCACATTGGCGAAGGGTCGAGTCTGGACGGCTTGTTGAAGGCACAGTCGGGTGTCCGCTTTGTCATCAACGGCAGCTTCAACCACTACCGCAAGGGCTTCTACGACTGGCCACACCAGAACTTCCACGTCGGCGACCCGGTCGGCCTGGTCAAAATCCGGGACCACTACTTCGAGGACCTGTTGGAACCGAGTGCATACGGGTTCTTTGTCCAGCAGGAAAAACGTCTGCCGTGGGCTATCGTGGGGCCTGAGGGGCTGGACCGGTCGGCCAAGTACATCCTGGGCTGCACGCCGTTGTTGCGGTTGAATGGCCACCCAACGTCACTGGCGCTTGACTCTATGGCGCCAGTGCCTCCTGGAACCATCAATCCGCCTAGCGTGTTGGGACATGGGCTTCAACGACACCCCCGGACAGCCGTAGGCATTCGAGGAACGGCGCTGTACTTCCTTCTGGTGGAAGGCGGCCCCACTCAAGGCTGCACGCTACCGGAGCTGCAAGAAATCGGGGGCCTGCTGCAGTTGGACAGCCTGTTAAACCTGGACGGCGGCGGTTCTTCGCAGTTTCGACTGCGAACGGATGGGGGGTGGGTCCGTAACTTTGTCGAGCCCCAGGATGAGCACCGTGTTCTGGGCAATGTCATCTTGTTGTTCGACGAGGCTGTGAAGCGAGGCTGAAGTGCGCGGACAAGTCGGACTTGAGGCCAGCCCCGCGGAAGCTCACAAAAAGGTGCTCTACTCAGCCGGCCGACGCCCCTTCCGCCGGAAGCCAAGGCGTCTCGGCATGGGGCACCCTCCAGGTCAATCAAGAAAAAGCCCGCGACACAAGAGTGCGCGGGCCATTCAATCAATGAAAGACGTCAGTTCTTGAAGAACGGCACCATCTCGCCGTCACAACCCTGCTTGGGGCACGGCTCTCCTTCGGAAAGCGCTTCGTCCTCGTAGGCATTGCTGAAATGTCCGCACTTGGGGCATTGGCAGGACTGCTCCAGCTCGTCGAGCAGCGTGACAATGGCCTCATAGTCCGGCACTTCCTCATGTGCCGAGAACGCCAAGTCTTTGGTCGGGGTCAGGCACTGAAAGGTGTCAGCATCGTAGGCGTAGAAGTAATCGCCCAGACCGATGACTGGGTCTTCCCAGCGAACGACTTCAACTTTGCAACCATTGGCATGGTATACGGCCGACACGTAGGTTTGCGGATAAGGTCGCGCCGGGGTCGCCGGGCGGACGTCGATTGCAGGCATGGCCGTAGCTGCGGCACGCATCGCGTTCCAGCTTTCAAAGCCGGTCGCTCGCGAGAGCGCTTGCAGCAAGTGCGTGTGCGAGATGTCCTGATAGCCCAGAGCTTGGAGCTCCCGACCAAGATTTCGAGCAGAGAACTTAAGTTGGTTTACGGTTTCTTGGGACATGAATTTGGCTCCAGGTTAGACGAAGCCTCACTTGAGACGAAAAGGGTCCTCTGAGCATCCGTTGCAGAACTAGCGAGGCTTCAAAACGAGAAGCTGCAATTCAAGGGACTCTTACTTTTGCCATACCCTTTCGGGCGGATGCGGCGGGCAGCAAGCGGCCTGCAAGTAAAGTATAGCTAGTCGGCCGCCCGCGAAGACATCCGCTAGCCCGGCTCTCGGGGCCGGTTGAGCCGTGTCCCGACCTAACGCGCGCAGCGTTCACAAAAATGCCCCTGCAGAACGGTTCTGCTGGGGCAGTTTTCATTGACGGGTGGCGTGGTCAGCCCAACGGTCGGTCGGAATGCGGTTCCAGCCGGATGACGCGGTCGCAGCCGTCCAGGGTTTCCTTGCGGTGTGCAACAATGAATGTCGTCAGTCCCAGTTCACGAATGGCTTGCGCGATGAGTTGCTCGCGCTCGACGTCCAAGGCACTTGTCGCTTCATCAAGGACCAGCACCGGCGCGCGCTTGTAGAACGCCCGCGCCAGAACGAGGCGCTGGCGCTGGCCGCCCGATAGTGCAGGCGAGCCCGCCATCACGTGCGTGTGTAGCCCCATGGACATGGCCTCCAGGTCCTTGTCGAGCGCCGCCAGCCGCGCGGCGTCGCGAACACGGGCCATGTCGGGAGCCTCCTCGAACATCGTGATGTTCTCGATGACGTTGCCCGTGAACAAGCTTTCGTCTTGCATCACGACCGCCATCAGCGGACGGTAGGTTCCGGGAGCCACCTTGGTCAAGTCAACACCGTCCAGGCGGATAGCGCCCGATTCCGGCTGCAGCGCGCCGGTGAGCAACTTGACCAGCGTCGATTTGCCGCAGCCCGACGGGCCGGTCACGCCAACGATTTCACCCGGTCGAACTTCCAGGTTCAAGTCCTTGAGGACGTGCTCTTCCGACTCGTCGTAGCGGAAGCAGATGTTTTCGAACTTCAGCGACGGCTTGGGTCGAACGACCAGCGGGGTCTGCTCACGCTTTTCCGGCTCCATCGCCGTGATGTCGGCCACGTTTTGAGTGTGGATGCCCAGCAAACGGAGTTGCAGATAGCTGTTGGTCAGACTCGCAATTTTGGCCGAGAAAATTTGCTTGTAGGCATAGAAGCCGAACATCGTGCCAACGGTCAGCTTTCCATTGAGAACCATGTAGCCGGCCAACGTGATGACGACGATTTCTTCCAGGGCAGCCACGACAGTCAGCACACTCCGGTGCAAGAGCTGCAGCCGCTCTACGTCCATCGAACGGTTTGTCGAGCGCAACATCGCCGCGGTGTACAGGCGTTGTTGCTGGGCCTCTCGCCCGAAGAACTTCACGGCGCCAATGCCACTGACAAGCTCGAGGAAGGTGTTGTTCTCTTGAGCGTCCGCCTGGATTTGCTGGTTATTGGCCACCGAATAGGCGCGATAGAGCACGGCGGTGCCCACAAACCCGATGAGGCTCACAATCACTGTCACCACGGACAGCAAGGGCGCATAGAGGCCGATAACAGCCAACATGACAAGTGCCAGAACGCCGTCCACCGACGTCAGCAACACACCTTCTGACGTAATCTGTCGAATGTGGTTCAGACTGCCGAAGCGAGCGGCAACCGTTCCCAGCCCGCGCTTGTCGAACCAAGTCAACGGCAAGTGCAGAAGATGGGTGAAGACGGACGATTTGAAGGCGGCGGTCATCAGACCCGCCAGGGCCATCGAGGTCCAGCCTCGGGCCATCTGCGCTGCGACTCGGATGAGCGCCACGCAGATGAAGCCCGTCGCGAGGGTGAACAGCAACCGGTCGTCATGCACAGGCATGACCTCGTCGACGACGGTTTGCAAGAATAGGGGACTGACGATGAGCGCAATCTCGACAAAGAAAGTCAAGAGCGCCAGCTTGACCATCAACGCCTTGTAGCCGCCGACTTGGCGCAGCATGTGCCAAACCGAGACTTTGGGCTTTTCGACTTCCTTGGCAAAGGTTGGCAGCGGCGCCAACTCAGCCGCCACGCCGCTGAAGCGCGGGGTCGCATCCGCCCAGCGGTGGACAACTTCACCGATGGCCGGGTCGTGCACGGTAATGCTGCGACCGGCCTTGACCTCGACCAGCACCACAAAGTGATTGTTGTCCCAATGCAGGATGGCCGGCAGCCGCAGCTGTTCCAGGTCGGCCATCTCAGCCTGGTAACCCGTGAGCATCATGCCTTCCAGGCGGGCGATATCCGCCATGCGCGCCATCGTCATGCCCGTGTTGGGGACGGGATAGCGCGTTCGCAGCGACGACAAGGCGATATCACGGCCGTAGGCGGCCATGACCATGCTCAAGCAGGCGAGTCCGCATTCGGCCATTTCGGCCTGGAGCACGAGAGGAATACGTCGGCGCGGAATCAGGCCGGTATCAAGAGCTTCTTGCATGGTTGGTTCAACCCAGGAAATGCTTTAGTAGCGGCCACAACATCCAGGCCAACAGTTTTCGCCGCTCGACTTCGACCGCGGCTTGGCCGGACATGCCCGGCTGCAACTCCACATTGGGCGGAACTGCCTTAATGACCGCAATCGCTTTCACCGTCGGTTCGCGTGTCGTGCGATTGGCTGCGGCGTCGTCGGGCAACAAGGAGCTCTTTTCAACGGACACCAGTTCAGCTTCGACCTGGCCATAGGTTTCGAACGGATAGGCGCTCAGGCGCAGGAACACCGGCAGTCCGGGGTGCACTCGACCTGCCACCGACTCGGGCAGCTGCAGCGTGACGTCGTAAGCCTTGGTATTGAGCGCCATCTTTGCGACCAACTGGCCGGCGGTGACGGTGTCCCCGGTTGTCACGGCAATTGCCGTGATGTTGGCGGGGCTGGGGGCCAGCAGGTTCGTCTTGGTGTCAGCGGCAATCTCTGCAGTGGTGCCTTTGAGCGCGGCCAGTTCTCTGCGCTTTTCGGCCAAGGTCAAATCGGCCTTCGAAGACGTGGATTCAATGGCCGAACGCAGAGACGTCTCTTGAGCGCTGGCATCGGCCACCTGACGAGCGGCCGTCGCCGCGTCGGCATCCGCGCTCGCGGCGCGCAGTTGCAACTGGGTGAGGTCCGTCTTACTGACGTAGCCGCGCGTGGACAGCTCGGTGCGTCGGTTCAGGTCTTCCCGCGTCAGGCGTGCTACTTCCGCGCGCGCCGTGGCCTCGGCCTGAGCGCGTTCACGGGAGACGGTGAGCTGGCCAAGCTGCTGGCGCAGTCCTGCCAACTGCGTCTGACGGTCACTGTCGACCAGCAGCAGTTCGTTTTCCAACAGTTCGATGCGCTGTTGCGTCTGGTCCAACTGAGACTGGCCTACCGAGCCCAGGGAGCCCTGCCGGTCTGCTTGGATATCGGCGACAACCGCACCCTTTTCCAGGGGCTCACCCACGCGCGCATGCAGGGTGACCGTGCCGGCTAGCGGTGCCAACAGTCGAATTTCACCGCCTACGGGCGTGATGTACCCAGCGACCAGCTCCTTGCGCCCGTACTCCACATTGAAGCCAAAGATGGACAGCAGCGCAGCCGTCAACGCCACACCCGCGACCAACGCGCGAGCCGGAATGGGGCGCACGACAGGCAGCGGCACGCGGTAGCGGTCAGGCGTGAAATCTGTGCGACGCGGAGTGCTTTCAGTGGCTGTGTCAACGGAGTGTTCCCCGGAAACGTCGGCCGCTACGGCTTCAGGCGCAACTTGCGGCTGAGTCCCGTCCACGAATGCTGCGGACTCGGGAAGCGTGGGCGGTAGAGAGTTGTTCGGTTCTTGGGGCATCCCCTGTGTAGGCTCTTTGGGTTATATGCCGCGCACGCTCCATGAAGCTTTTAGGGTGGACATACAGCCGGGGAGCGCCGACCCCGTGCACTCAGCAGGCGGCGCTCTGCGCAATAGAGGGTTGTCGCTACACCTACCAGGCCAAAATTGATTTTTAGGAGAGACACATGTCCAACAATGTCATCGATATTTCCAGCCAAGAGAGCTTCTTTCGCACTTGCCTGGTTCCCACGGGCCAGATTGCTCAGCTCTACCTCAAGTTCGTACCCTATGTCATGGGCGACGAATACATGGAGCAGCTGAGTTTCAAGCTGTTTGATGTGCTGAACCTCACCGCGGTCTATGCCACGAACCCGCGCAACCCCCAGTCCGAAAACCTCCGTGCCCAGATTGCTCCGGCCGTCTGGGAGGTGATGCAGACGATGGTTGCTGCGCTTCGACAGGGCCTGTCACCGTCGATGCTTCGCGTCTATGGTATTGGCATCCTGCAAAACAGGCGCGCACCACAGATTTCCAGTGGCCACACCCAAGCGCTCATCAAAGCGCTTCAACCAGCGGACGCGCAGTTGCGCACCAGCCTGGCGGTGCTGCAGAAACGCATCGGATATGCCCCCGAACGCCGCCATGACTGGCTAAAAGACCAGACGTTCAACCAGACGCCGCTCTCGCAACGAGGGTCCACCAACCGGTGGCGCACTTTTGTGAGAAATACGAGTTGGCAGACCGCCCTCGAGCTTCTGCGCCTTGGCCCGGATACGGTACCGTTTTACACGGCCAACGCTTTCGTCAACCGCGTCGGTGCGATTACCGCGGCGCAACTGTGGCAAGAGGTTTTCTCCCTGTCCGAAAAAGCAGAGTCCGAGTCGGTCGCGGCGCCTGCCGCCCTCGTCGAGGCAGGTTTCGTCGCAGACGTCGTCGCTGAGGTCGTCGCTGAGGTCGCTGAACCTGCTAAGCCCGCTGAGCTGTCTCGACTGCCTGAAGGCGTTTCCGTGACGTCGAACTCCAAGGGTGAACTGCGTGTTCGGGCCAGCTTTGACCCGATGCAGTTTCTTGACGCTCCTCGACAAAAGGGGCTTAAGGCTCCGGGTCGCTCGGTCTCGAGAGACCTGGGCGCACAGCTTCAGCCGCGTTCGTTCGAACAACGCTGCGACCTTCAGACGTTGTCTGCGGGGGTTGCACGAGGGCATGCCTGGCTCGTCGAGCAAGAAGCTACCCGTGAAACGGTTGTGATGACCTTCGATTGCTGGGAAATCAGCATGAAGCGACAAGCCGTGCGCAAGAAGTTTGACGAACAGTTCAATCTCGAAGAGCGTAAACTGCTCGCAGAGGTGCTGGCCGAAGACACTGCGGCTGCCTGACAGTTCGCTCGGGTCTCCTGCATTCATAAAAAGCCGTCTCGATTTTCGAGGCGGCTTTTCTCTTGGGCATTTCCCGTGTCACGTTTGCCAGACTACCGGGCCTAAGTGTGGGCCTATAACCGCAAATGCCTTGGCAGCACTTGCGGTGGATATACCCCTTAGGTCATCATTGCACTATCAAAAAAGGATTTCGAAACATGCCCCGTGAACCGTACATGCCCGACAGCGCTCGAGCGAGCATGCCCCACTCCGCGATGCAACCCCTGCCGCCCTATCTGCGCGAAGACTTTGCGCAGTCCCTCGACCGCACACGACCCCACGAACTCGTGTTGCCGGTCATCAATGGCAAGCGCGCAGACCCCAAGAGGCTCAGCAGCCTCCAGTACCGCTACCTGGACAACAACGAACTCACGACCGTTCCCAACTGCTGGTACAACCAGACTCAAGAGATGCGTGTCGAGTGGTGGGCCTTCGAAGTGGAACGAACCTCCGCATCGTTGGCCCAGGCCCGCGCTGAACTGGCGATGGCCAAGGCGTGCACGGCACCGTTCTTCCGTGATACCAAAACGGAGAAGGCGGTTCAGCAGGCGGAGTGGACTGTTCAGTACCGCCAACGTCTCGCCGAAACGGTCGCACAGCTTCTGCAAGACGTGAAAGCCGGCGTGAAATTTTGCTGAAGAGAATTCATCACCACCTCGTTGCTTCTGGCGCCGGGGTGGTTTTTCTCATGCAAGGCAAGCTTTCGAAGTGGCTACGGCCGAAAGGTGTAAGCTCGATTTACTGGCCTGCTCGGTGCTCGCTACACCCGTTAGGACAATTTTCCTGGCAACGAAAGCCTGGCACATGAGTGCAACACATGATTTCACGATGGACCCCAACTTATTGGTGTCTGTCATCAAGGCTCAGGCGGGAACGCTGAGCAAGGCATTGCTCGAAGGAGTGATGAACTCCATCGACGCAGGCGCCTCTCGCGTCGACATCACCCTGACGACCAAGGCCTTCACCATTGTGGACAACGGATGTGGATTTACCACTGAAGACGAAATCCGCAATTGGTTCGGGCGCTTCGGGACTCCTCACGAAGAAGGCGACGCCATCTACGGCCGGTTCCGCATGGGACGCGGGCAGATGATGGCCTACGCCGCCACCCAGTGGCACAGTGGGCCCTTCGAGATGTTGGTCGATATCGAGAAGAATGGCCTGACGTACCAGCTCAATGCACTGCCCGAGCCGTTCAAGGGCTGCCGCGTCGAAGGCACACTCTATCAAGAGCTCACAGAATGGGCGTTGATGGACACACTGACGGAACTCCGCAAGTTCGTGGCCTTCTGCCTGAAGCCGGTCTATGTCAATGGCGAGCTCTTCGGAGCATCGGCCGCGCGACTCAAGACCTGGACCTTCGAAGACGAAGACGCGTACTATCGCGTGGTGCAAGACGCGACTGAGCTGCAGGTGTACAACCTGGGTGTCTTTGTCGAAGACATGGGCACGTGGCGCATCGGCATGGGCGGCATCATCGTCAGCAAGCGCGCTCTGGAAGTGAACTTCGCCCGCAACAGCGTGATGGAGTACTCCTGCGCAGTCTGGCGACGCATTTCCAGCCGCCTGGAGAAGGTGGTCGTCCAGAAGTTGACGAGCGCCAAGAAGCTCGACGACGGGGAACGCAAGTTCCTGGCGCGACGCATCAACAACCTGCGCCGCCTCGGCAACGATGACTGGCGACAGGCCAAGGTGCTGACCGACCCATCGGGCAAGCACCTGGCACTGAGTGAGCTTTCCAAGTTCAAGCGGTTTGTTCATGTTCCGGAGTCGGGCCCCTTGGCCTGTGCCGCGCACGGGGAAGACGGCACGTTCGTCGTGACGGATAACCTGCTCACGCGCTTCGAGGTGAACTCCCTCGATGAATGGCTTGACAAGATGAAGGGTCTGGACGGCATCCTCCCCGACTACTACGAGACCTTTACCGAAGACGCCATCGCCCACCTCGGGCTTGGCAACGCGGAACTCGTGGAGCTGGGCGGCCTCACCCGACGAGAGCATGCCGCGTTCAAGACGCTTCAGTTTCTCAACGAGCAACTCGTCCCTCGGCTGGCCGTGAGTGGCCTGGCGAGCGAGCCGCGCGAGATGCTGGTGGGCAAGCATCGCACCAGTTCGGTCGCCTGGACGGACGGCAAGACCTACATCAGTGCGAACAAGAAATACCTGAAGCTCTTCGAAACGGGGCTGGACGGTGCGCTGGAGTGGCTGCAAACGCTCGTCCACGAGTACATGCACGACACTGACGATAGCGAGTCCCACTCGCACGGGGAAGTCTTCTACCGCAAGTTCCATGACGCGGTGTTCAGCTCCAACTGTCTGTCCATGGCGACGTTGGCTCACCAAGGGTTGCAGGTATACCTTCAACAGCTCAATCTGCAGGGTTTGCCCAGACCTCACAGGCTGTCTCGACAACTTCGAGCAGAAGCCCAGGAAGTCCGCGAAGACTGAACTTCAACCTGCTTTTTCAACCGCCACAGCTCCTACCGGACTGTGGCGGTCTCCTTTGCCTTGGCATAGGTGATAGATGCTAATATAATAGCTTCATGCTACTGACTCGAATGCACTACGGATTGGTGTTGACAGGGCTTGTTGCGATGACCGGCTTCGGTCTTTGGGGTGTGGGGAATACGACACCGATGGCGGCCGCTCCTGTGCCAACAGCCACTCCCGCCACTAACGACCTTTGGGCCCCGCGAGGGGCTCCCACGGTTGCAAGCTCTCAGGAAGAGGGTGGGCCGCTGAACACCGTCCCGTCAAAAGCTTCCGTCCCAACGCCTGCAGTCGCCCCGGACCCTACCTGGGTGTGGGGCCTGGAAGACCGAACGCCTCAACATGTCTTTGCGGCCTGGCTGGCGTACGCGGCTACCCAAGGCTATTCGCATGCGGCCATGACGGAACTACTGGACTATGCCCATACGCACCCGAGCCGCTACTATCCCAGCGACGACCGAAGCACGGATGAGTGGGTCATCGCCGTGGTGCAGTCGGACGCACCAGAGCAAGTTCTGAAGCAATTCATGAACAGCGGCTACATGCTCCCGGCAATTCAAGCTTCCGCCTCGGGGACAGGGGAGACTGCTGACAGCGCTGAGGAGGACGTGCGGGAGCTTGCTCGCTGCCACGCCAGCTTTTGCGCGGCACTCAACCAACTTGCCGCCGACCAGCCTGAAGACTGGCGCGCGGGGCTCCAGGCGGCCACGCAGGCGAGCGTCGATTGTGGGACAGACTTGAGCTTGGCCCTCTTGCAGCAAGTGGCGGCGCAGTACCACGCGTTCGCGCAAACCCGCGCGGTGCCCTTCAATGGTGACGACACGGCACGTCGTCAACGCTACAACGCTGACTTCAAGGCGTTCTTTGCGCAACAGCCTGCGGTGACCTGCGAAGCGCTGTAAGCAGACGAGGCGTGCGATAAGCCTGAGGTCGCCCGCAATAGCTCAATACGGAGGCAAGCGCATCGGCGGGGCGCCGCTCGCTTATCTGCACGCCTCGGTTTCCCTATAAGCTAGACCCTCGGTTTCCGAGGGTCGTACCCCGTCCCACGCTGCGCCCGATGGCAGGGAACGACTTAGGGTTGACAGTGATTACAATATGGTACACTAAACACTAGCAAGTGTTTATGTGCCACGATTGTGCTCGACCCTTTCCTCTCCTCTGTTCGCATGGCGTTGACCGCCAACGCAGGCCTCCAGGCACACATGCACTGGGCGTTTTCCAATGCGCTTGGCGTTTTCGAGGAATTGGGGTACGAAACGCTGGAGGTCAGCGGGCTTGAGACGTTGGACGAGCAGCTTAGCCGGTCCTGTCTTGTTCGCGACCCCTGCAACGAAAGCGAATGGACCCTGCAAGCGGCTCTGACCTGCGAGCTGGACGTGTGGGGCGACCCCGTCCTGTCGGTCACGCTTGGCGTTGCAACTGAACAGCAGCAGCGCCTGAACCTGCTAATCAGCCAGGCCATGGCGAACCTTTCACAACCGGCATCGAGCGCCAGCGACATCGCGGACTGGATGGCGCGGTCGGTACTGGAACTACCGCCCGGTCAAGCCCTGACGGACGATGACCTCCAAATTCTCGTACGGCGAGCAGTGGAACGGGAGCTGCAGCCGTAAAAGTCGTGAGAGCCAGGTTTTCTATACGCGCCAATACTTTTGGCGGTCCTTGACCTCTTGCGACTTTATGAACTCAACGCATTTTCGATTGCCCTTGTTGCTCTTCGTAGCGACAGCGGTCGTGATTTTGGGCTACGTTGGCGGCTACCAGGGCTGCGAGCTGCCTGACTTCATCCAGACGTTTCCGGAGTTGACCCAGGACGCCTATCGAGTCTTGTTCCACGTTCCGCTCTGCAACGGTGCGTGGCAATTCTTTGCGCCGATGTTCCTGGCCGCGCTGCTGTACCGGACGTTGGAACCCATGCTCTGGACCGCTGCGGGCTGCGGACTCTTCGAGTTGCTGGTGCGCTATGTCGCCGACGACTCCATATGGTGGCTCTGGATGCCTGTGTGGAAAGCGGCGGCGAGCGCCAGCTATGGCGCAGCCGCGTACCTTTGTATCGCAGTTCTGGTTCGCAAGCGCAGTAAGTCCTCAGTCGAGACCGGAAACGGCGACTAACACGGCCACCAGCTAAAGCGTGGGGGCTACACCGAAGAGGCTCCCAGGCCTTGTGTTGCCGCCCTTTGTTTCCCTTGCTACGCCGCTCATCGTGACCGCTATCGCTCTTGCTCGCACTCTTGTCGACACCCTGCCTTTCGGCGTTCCGGGCCTGTTCAACCCCTGGAAAGACGTCTGCAATGACGACCTTGTCTGCAATGGACCTGAAGACAAACTGAGGCGGCTGGCTGCCCATCTGTCGGGCACACCCCGTTTCATCGTTTGCGGCGAAGCTCCCGGCCACTTGGGCTGTCGGCATTCCGGTATCGCGTTCACCAGCGAACGCCTGCTTCTGGAAGGAGCTATTCCGCGAGTGGCTCGCCCGGACTCGCGCCTGACCTCTCGCAAGCTCCCGTTCTCGGAGCCGTCCGCCACCATTGTGTGGCGAGTGCTCAACGAGCTAGGTATCGCCCAAGAGACAGTTCTGTGGAACGCGCTGCAGATGCACCCGCACAAGCCCGGAGACGTGCGCACGAACCGCACGCCGACGCCCAAGGAGCTGATGCAAGGCGCACCAGCGATGCGTATCCTCGTGGACGCATTTCCGACCACCAAGCTGATTGCCGTGGGGCGAAAGGCTGAGACGCTCTTGCAGGAGATGGGGTTGGAGACAGCAGGGCAGGTGCGACATCCTGCGAATGGCGGGGCTACGGCGTTTGCGGTGGGCCTTCGAAAGCTGGTACAGCAGTCGTAGCCGCACGGCCCGGCCTGCCAAAGGCAGTAGACGTACCGCTTGTCAGGTAGCCACGGGAAGGAGCAAACCGGCTGGGCTCCCGCAAGCGCACGGGCTCAAAACGGGTCGGTTCATCAGACGTAATGTCTCCACCGACGCATTTCTTTCGTCGCCGATTCAAAGAGCTCCGCAAACTCTGGCTGCAACGCTTGGTGAGCGTTGAACAGGATGCGTTTGGCTTCGTTAATCTCGAGCTTCAACATCCCGCCGCCCAAGGGATGCCCCTCAATTTCGCAGCTTAGTTGTGTCAACGGCGACATCCAGCACGTCTGCATCAGTTCCTTTGCCTGCGCTGAGTTCGGCGTTACGCAATGCAAGCTGTTGGTGCTGGCAGCCGTCACCTCGTTAGCGACCAAGCTGGCGTGCCGTCCGGCCATGTAGGTCAGCAAGAAGGCAGGCGTTTGTACATCGGGCACCGCGTACCAAACTGCGCGGTTACGACACTTGTAGCCCTGGCTAACCGCGGCCGCTACGTCTGACTGCAGGTATTGGAGCACTGAGGCTGGAAGCACTGCGGTGGGCTCGATGCGCAACAGATAGCAGCTAGCGTCTTTCTCCAACCAGCGTTCGACATGGGCTTGCGTCAGCGTCTCGCCGTCAATCGACTTGCTGTTGCGAACAGTCAATTGAAGAAACTCATCAGGAATACCCAGCGCTGCCACCTCGGAGGGTCGCAGGTGAAAGAACTCGTTGGCGCCACTGACGTAGCCTAGCGAAACACGAGCCAGGTCTTGGAGTCGGCTCGTCTCCGCCGAAGACTTCAACAGCTGATAGGCCGCTCGTTGTTCGGCAGTCAAAAGGAATGGCCGTAGGCGGCCTTCCCAGTTCTGTTCCATGTCGATAATCGAAACCGTTGTTCCTGACAGGGGGCGGACTCCCTCCAGTACTTCAAAGGTGTCGGTAGGAGAGAACAGAATGTGGTCGGTACTACCGCCAAACCCGTCACAGTAAAGAAGCCAACAATCCTCGGATAGCTTGGGGAAGAGCTTTTTACGAACGGCTACCACTTGGACCTGTCCAAAGTTCGAAGCAAGGTACTTCAGCAAAGGCAGGGCGTACGGGGCGTGTCCGATTTCGGCGGGCACAACGAACGCCATGCGGCCCTGGGGCTTCAGCAGGCTGGCGGCAACGACAAGGTATGGCGCCCAAGAAGAACTGACGCCGGAAAACTTGGCGCCCAGGCGTGCTGCCTGTTCCAAGGCCCTGACCCGAGTGTCACCCTTGAAGAGCTGATAGCGGATGAAAGGGGGGTTGCCCGCGAGACAGTCGAAGCGCTCAGCGGTGGCGGCGGCCCATACGAAGAAATCGGCGTTGTGCACCACTGCTTGCGGTGCACGGGACGCCGCAAGGCTGGCCGAAGTGGCGTCTTGTTCGACGCCAACCGAATTCGGATGATTGACGATGAACTGACCGTCACCGCAAGACGGGTCCAGCAGTCGGTCCGTGGCGGACTGGGCGACCCATTGCGTTAGAGTGACCGCAATAGCAGTCGGGGTGAAAAACGCACCCGATTCTTTTTGTGTAAGCGGCTTCATGACAGACAGGGGAGGTGTCTGTCGTGTAACGGCGAAGGTTTAGCCGCTTTGCATAAAAGCCCTGCCTCGAGCGCCTAATAAGACCCCTTTCCAGGGGCGGACGTATGCGGCTGTCCTTCAGACCCGTTCGAGGTGAACGATGTCGTTCAGCACCGGTACCGAGGCCAGGGCGGCCTTGCGCTTGACGGCATGGCGAAACAGCGCCGTCAGCTCTTCTTCGATGAGTGGATGAAAGCCTTCACGGTCGCCACGCTTGTCCGCAAGCAGGCTGTCGAAATAGGCCAAGGTCTTGTCGTGACTGGGCCACAGCAGGAACAGCTGGTTGACGATGCGCGGATAACGCTGTTGAAGCAGGCAAGGGCGCAAGCCCGGCGGCAGGTTGTTTAACCAACGGGCCGTATCGGCCATCATTAGGTTGTCCTCGACACGCGGGGCACGCCGAATGGGCTGCCACAGCGTTTGCCTCAGGGCTTCGAAGTTGAGGGCCGAGGAGTTGTGGCCGGAGTTGGCCTTTTGGTTGAACATTCTTTTCTCACATGCTACAGTAAACACTACTGAACAGTAATGTGCCACAACTTACTGCGTTTGCCAAGACATAAACCTGGCGCATGCTTTTAGCCCCAACCAACTCGTTCCATGTTTTTCTCGTTCGACCACCCTTGCCAGAAATTCGCGCAGACTCCGGCCGTGCAGGAAATACTTCGCGACCGTTGGACGCGCGCGCAACAAGCGTTGCATCGCATGGGCTTCGAGCCAAAGAGTTCGAAGCTTCTATGGGGGTTTTCAGACGCGACCGAGTTGGACGATGCCATTGCGAGCCTGGACGGCATCCTGGTCGACCCCGTGTCGAAGACCGCTCTGACTTTGCGCAGCGGTGTCAGCCTCGGCGCAGTCGGGTCCCAAGAACGGTGCATCTTCTGGCTCATGGTCTACAGACCCGAGTCCCTGGCTGTCAATGACCTCCTCGGACGCCTGCGCACGTCAGAGTACACGCGACGGACATTGGTCAGCTATGGCCGAAGTGCTGCGCAGGAGGTCGTGGCCGACGTCGATAGTCCGGACTGGGAATTCCTCGCCACGAGTGAACTGCCGTCCTCCACAAGCCTTATCGACGAGCTCGTGGTCACGGGCGATTGGGCCACGTTGACCCAAAGCGCAGAAGCCGACGCCCAAGAGCTCGCACGTCGAGTCGTCAGCGTCTTGGAGCCCTGACGAAGGAGTTGATTCTACGCCGTGGTCATCGCAATGCGCATGCGGTGGCTGAAATCGCCGATTGCGCCGATTGTGTTTGGGTCGGCAGCTTTGCTTTCGAAAGCGACTCAGCCGCCTGGGCGTATTCGCTGGGCCTCAGGAGCTGTGCCACGGGGACACCCATGATATGGGCAGCCAGCAAGTAGCTGGTTTCGGAGACTTGGAGGGGCCGGGTAGGCGAACGGATGGTCACAGGAATCCTTTCAAAGGGAACTCCCTTGGATAGCCAATCCGTTTTGTTCGCTGAAAGCTGGCCAGCGCTTCGATTGCCTCGAAGGCAAACGATGCGCTCACATCTTTTAGCTGGCCTTTCAAGACCCGCAGGCTTATAATAGATGCCATCGCATCTTTTTAGGCCCACTCCCCCCGGGCTTAGCACCAACCCCATGAATATCTTGCAAGCCCTGGCGTCCACACCGCTGACCTGGACCCTGACCTCTTCGAGCCGCCCTTATGCCCCGAACCCCAAGCACACCGAGCAAACGCAATTGCTGACGGTCATTCCGGTTCCGGGTGCCGCCCCGCTGGAGCGCCACTTCCGCGTCGATTCGGAACTGTCTCTGGGCGACATGATGGTTTTGTTGATGAAGAAGCATCTTCCGGAACACCCCGTGTTGCGTCAATGGCAGGACACGAAGGGCCAAGTTCCTGTCAGGTCGCTGCTGACCGACGAAGACTCGCTCGAAGGCATCGGCGAACCCATCCACACGGCACTGCGCAAGTTGTCTCAATCTAAAGCCAGCGTCATCACCTGGAACGCGCTTCACCACATGCACAGCGATGACCGGGTTGCGGTCTGGACCGCCGCGGCGGATGTGATGCGAGCTGCATTTGCGCAGGGACAACAGCCGCTTCGACAAGACCTTGCAATGCAACTGCGCGACAAGCTCGTTTCCGTGGCGGAACAGCGTCGGTACGGCAAGCCGCGCGACCAAGACGACCGTGAAGAAGAACGGTCGGAAGTCGAGACTTTCGCACTCCTGATGTTCGTGACGGGTTGCGAAATGACGGACCTGGACGAATGGACCTGGGACTGGCTGGGCTGGCTGGTAGAAGACATTGCCGACGAGCAGACCCTCGCGGCCTGACCGGGTATTCTCGCAGTATCTCGCCAATCGACACGTACTACAGCTCCGTTCGATATGTCCCCGTCCAGCCCTCGCCAGCAACTGCTCGCGCGCTCCAACCAGCTTGCACAGGTACTTGCCCGCGATTTCCCAGCGTTGCCAGCACCGACCGGGTTGGCCTGGGCGCTTCACGAGCACGAAGAGATGCTGCAGTTGCCAGTTCTTGAAAAGCTCATTGAAGTCATGAAAGCCGAGGTGTTGCGGCTCCATCGCGCCGCGGACCGCCACGCCAACAGTACGCAGACGGGTCGTCCCGCGAGCTACCGGTCTCCCAAGATACCGGCACCTTGGGGCAAGCTGGCCGATGTCGAGGACGCCAGCCTTCCGCTCAGCACGCAATCGCAGGAGAACGCTGAAGGCGCCGCTTATGCGCTGGAAGTGGCATGCTGCGTCTATCTGCACCAGGTCACCGCGCAGGCGGGTGCGCAGGAGGCCACCTCGCATATCGAGCAAGCGATGGTACTGACCGTTGGCGGTGGCGCCCCAGCACTGGTAGTCCGCCCACCGGCAGGGATGTCGGCCGAAGACGCAGGCCAACAGTGCGCTCGGGCTGCCGAACATGTTCGAAAATTCGGCCGCCAGGGCCAGCTATCCGTACGGCTCTACGCTACGGAGCTTGCTCGCGCAGGCTTTCGCCAAATCACGACGGCTGTCGACTTCCTTGAAGTCTGATACCACTCATCACAACAAGTCCCGAGTTCCCCATGACAACTCCTGCTTCGGCTACCTCGACCACAACCCAGCCCCTTGCGGCCACGGCGAGCAAAGTGCCCACCTGGTCCAAGGCTGTGCCGACCGAACAAGACTGGTATTGGCACTGGAACGGGGACCCCGACAGTGGTCCGCTTCCGACGTCCGTGCTGTACTCTGGTTTTCAGCAAGCCTGTTTTGTCTCCGCAGGTCAGTTGGGCCTGCGGGAAGCCGTGCCGTGCAAGGAGTACGGCGGTTATTGGATGAAGATGGAAGCGCCTGAAATCCCAGACTGCACCCTCGACGAATGAAGCTACGCATTCAATCCGCGCAAACACTCGGGCTGTTGGTTCGCGCGACGCGAAAATCCGCCCGACTACGCCAGGACGACACCGCCGACTCCGTGGGAGTGGGGCATGTGTTCCTGCGCGACGTCGAACACGGCAAGCAGACGGTGCAATTGGGCAAGGTGTTGCACTTGCTTGACCAACTGGGCATCCACCTCTATACCAACGTGGCACCGGACGTGGCAGAAACACTCAACAAGCTCCAGCAAGAAGGCCTGCGCCCGTTGAAGTCCCGCCGGCGAAAACCCGCTGAGGGCTCGCCTCAAGACATTTCCAGGGAGTCCACTTCGTGACCCAACCCCAAACAACCTCACCAGCTCAGTCCTCTAACGAAGTAGCGCATCAGCCGAGTGCAATGGCCGCAACGCAACCGGCACTCATCCTGAGCGTGACCGAACAGGCAGACGGCACCGTGGGCGTTCAGGTGCGTCACGCACACCCGGTTCCCTCCGAATTTGGATGGGCGCTCAGCGAACGCGACAGCATTTTCTGGCAGGTGAACTACCGTGACGAAGACGACCAAACGGACCCGAACGCCCCGGCTCACGGCGCAGCTCGCGTGCCAAAAACGTGGACCCAGCGTACCGACGAGGTGGGTCTCGTCATGGAACGCACGCTCGACGGCGTCTGGGCCCTCGGCAAGGCCGTTTCCTGGTGCGGCTCCGTCTTCCACCATTTCGGGCAAGTGCTATCCCTCTACCAAGGCACGGTGAGACCCAAAGGCGAGCCGAAGCCCCCGTACCCCATGGCCTTCGAGTTCAACGGCCGCTTTTGCCGCACGCTGGAGGAATTGGAGGCCGCGCACCTTGAAAAGGCGCCAGAAGTCCATTTCGCGGGAGTCTTCGAGCTGACCCAGCCAACCCTGCGTGTCACGGACCCGTGCTATGGCGCGGACACCTGGTGCGCGACTACGCTGGAAGCGCTACCGGGTAACTGGACCGCGCAAACGCTGGTGGGCCCCACCGCCTGGCTGACGCGCGTGTGGGTACTGCAGGTCCACCACGATAGTTTGGGTACAGACGTGCCTCTCAAGGACTGGCATAAGCTCGAGGCCACCGGCATCAATGCGGGCGTCGACAGCGGTCAATGCGGGTTCTTTGACGACGCACGCTACCCGCGGGACGCCGCGCAGCTGGCACACGAACCAGGGACGTTCTATCGCGCTTGTTGCGATGCCACGCTCAACGAGAACAACCCCGGCGGCAAAACCATTCGCAACATGGGTGCAGTTTCCAGTTCGGGGTTCGGCGACGGCGGCTACAACGTCTACGTTGAGCGCAATGCACGAGGCGAGGTCGTGCTGGCGCAGTTGGTTTTCATCGGTGACCGGAACCAGCAAGGGGACGACTGAGCCTCATCGAGACCGCCCCGTGCAGGAAAGGGGTTCCCAAGCCGGAACCACTGTGCTACACTAAGAAACTTGCTCGCGCAAAACCGACCGCAATGATTGGGCGGCGCCAGGACAGCATCCTGGACAGCAGGGGGAACCCGTCACCTCGCGCGAGAAACCGTCAGCAGCAATCGCTGCTCGCCCGGAAGTGAGCCCGCCGACAGCAATGTCCGCGGGCTTTGCTTATTTCGGCGCCGGTTTCGGCCGCAATTTGGGCGTAACCCGCGCCGCCTGCAACCTGACCGCAAGCTTAATCTTTTAGCGAAATTTAGAGCGCGAGTGTCTACACCTGGCAGGGAACATCCCCTGTTAATCAGGTCTTTTCATGAAATCCAAAGTCATTGTGAGTGTGGTCATCACCGCCCTCATTGCGCTCGTGTACCGCATTGCTGCCCCGTGGGCGGTCATGCAGTCCGAGAACGTGGTGGTCGACCAGATGAAGAACACCGATGCCAGCACCGCCGCAGTCCACTACGTGGGCAACGGTAGCGGCCTGCTCGCGTCGGCCTGCGCAATCGTGTGGGCCATCTTCATGGCGGTCATCTGGCTCAAGACCATCGTCAAGGCGCTCCAAGCCAACGACGACCAGCAGTAAGCGCTGCGCCCACTCGGCGCACCCGCTTCAAGTTCAAAGACAACACTCTCCAAGTAAACCCAAGGACATCTATGCGCAATATCACCAAGCTGATGCTGGTCACGCTGACCGCACTTCTGGCCGCCTGTAACCAGCCAGCCACGCACGACGACTACGTCGAAATTGGCGCCAACGAGACTGCTTTTCTCATCAAGCTCGACGGCAACACCAAGGACGGCCAAGGCAAGCTCAACTCCATCGAATACCTGGAGCAGAACAAGGTTCCGGTCAAGCGCATCGTCATTCCGCACATGAATGTCGACACCTGCCCGAATTCGAGCGTTCACTGCTGGAAGGAAGTTCCGACCGCACGACTCATCAAGATTAGCCGCACGCCGGTTTCTCGCGAATGGACGTCGAGCACGTCGACGGGTACGGCGGAGAAGAACGAGGCGTTCCACGTCGAGTCCAACGAGTCCATCGATTTCACCATCGGCGCAACCATCACGGCGCACGTGGCTGAGGACGACACCGCCAAGTTCCTGTACTTCTACGCCGGCAGCCAGCTGCAAGACGTGATGGATACGAACCTGCGCAACTACATCGGCAGCGCGCTGTCGACGGAGTTCGGCGGTCGCTCGGTGGACCAGGCTCGCTCGTCGAAGAACGAAATCTTTGCCAAAGTCTTTGCTGACGCCAAGAAGGAATTCGCCGGTCGAGGCATCACGCTCGACAACTTCGGTTTCTCCGAAGGCATGACGTACACCGACGCCAGCATCCAACAGGCCATCAACAAGAAGTTCGAAGCTGACATGCTGAAGTCGACCGCCCAGTCGCAAGCAGAAGCGGCCAAGAACTTCATGGTGGCCAAGGACGCTATCGAAGCCCAGCAAGAACTCGAGTTCAAGAAGAAGATGAACGACGCTCAGGCCGACCTGCTCCACGCGCAAGCTGAAATGCTGCGTCATTGGAACGGTCAAGTGCCGCAAGTCGTCGGCGGCGACAGTGTCTTCTCGTCCATGTTCGCCGGCCATCTGGTCAACAAGTAAGCGCACATCCAGCACGTTCGGTCTTTCGGACCTGCTGAAAACTGCTTCAAGATAACTGCTTAACCGCAGTCATCCTCGCCCCGACTTCCGTCGGGGCTTTCTTTCGCCTGAAACTTTTTGGACTCCCGGGACCTTTCGGGCTTCTCCTGGTTTCCCGTACATGGTAAAATGGTTCTATCCATCAAGGGTCTTCCATGTCGCGTACCTCCGCCAAAACTCCCGTCGCGAAAGCGCCTCGACAAGATGTCTTCGAGGCCTATGAGGCGCTGCCCAGTAGCTACCACAAGGACCCGCGCTGGAAGCAAGTTCACGAGCTTCGAAAAAAGGGCGAGCACCTGGTTGCAAACGGTTTGGTGTTCAGCATTCGCTACGACTACGGGTTCGAAGGCTAACAGCCGTCGCTGAGACCCTCACTGACAACCTCGCTGACAACCCGCTAACGCAAACGCTGTGGCATCGACCCCCACTCCCAGCCTTGGGCCTGTCCTCTATTGCGGGGACCCGCATGGAAAGTTCGAACACATCGTTCGCGCGACAGAGCAGCTGGAAGCGAGTGCAGTGATTTTGCTAGGCGACATGGAACCGGCCAAACCCCTTCACCGAGTGCTTGAGCGTATTGTGGACAGGGTTTGGTGGATTCCTGGAAATCACGACGCCGATAGCGACGAACTCTGGCATCACGTCTGGGACAGTGAGCTGGCACACCGAAATCTCCACGGCAAAGTCGTGACCCTTCCGGACGGCACCCGCATCGCAGGGTTAGGGGGTGTGTTTCGAGAAGCCGTTTGGTATCCAACCGCGGCCGCTGCGCGAGCGGGTGCTCCGGCATTCCCGTCGGCAGCCCGACACGGGGCCGTCACGCCGCGACAAGACCGCTGGCAGGGGGAAGGGCCACACCGCAGGCATTGGGGCACCATCTACCCCGACGTCTTCGAGGCATTGGCTGACGAGCAAGCCGACGTCCTCGTCACGCACGAGGCGCCGGGCTATCATCCCCACGGGTTCGAACTACTCGATGCGCTCGCCCAGGCCATGGGCGTGTCCATCACGGTTCACGGGCACCAGCACGACGCGCTCGATAGTTCAGGCCGCTGGACGGAGCAGGGCTTTCGCAGCTTCGGTGTGGGCTTGCGAGGCCTCACGGTATTGGACAAGTACGGCACCGCGCAAATCATCAAGCCTGGTGAACTCGATGCACAGAGACAGACTCGCCAAGACTAGGCAGTTGCGGCGAAATCGAGGCAACACACTTTGGGCGGGACACTCGCAGCTCCTGCGCAGCACACCGGGCAACACGCTCCTGACAAAAGGAAAACCCATGAACCCGCCTGTCACCAACGTCCGCATGGCTGAAATTGCGCAAGCTCTAGCCGCAACATTGGCGGAGCACGCGGACGGTGAACTGGTTCCCGGCCCGTTTTCCGGCAGCGACTTGCAGCTGTGCGTGAAGCTGTCCAACGGGCAGATGTGCTCCGTATTGCCGGACGCAGACCTTCCCGCCCTTTACGAAGTCGTGCATTTCGCTGACGCCGGTGACCAGATGTGCGACAAGCTCACCCTGCAGGGTGTGTTGGAGCAGGTGCACCGTTTAGCTCGGAGATGACGTGGGCAGGGCGGACTGTCGATGCGCCGGGTGCAAGCCGAGGATTTCGCAGCAAGCTGTGCACAAGGAGAGCGGCCGATAAGCAACTGTGGCTACAGAGTGGGTACGCCGTTGTGCGAACTCTCTCCTTTCAGCCATGTCTCGCATCCGTTCATTCTTCGACTCCTGGGGTACCCCCCTGCTGTGCGCCGCGCTCGCTTTCGGGTTCTCCCAGACTGTGGCGGGATTGGTCTCCATCCCCTCAGAGTCGATGCAGCCTACCCTCAACCCTGGCGACATCTTGGTGGTCAACCGGGTGGCCTACGGGCTTCATGTGCCGTTCACGACGTCGCATGAGCTGACGCGTTGGGCGGTCCCGCAACCGGGCGACATTGTCATCTTCAATGTGCCCGAGGCAGGCGCCAAGGCGGAAAGCCTGTTCATCAAGCGCGTGGTCGCCAAGGAAGGCGATGTTGTCGCCGTCCAGCTCGACCACCTGACCGTCAACGGCAAGCCGGTTTCGTATGAGCCGCTGCCCGTCGCGGAAGGCCCGGGAGAGCTGGAGCAACTGGGCCCCGTTCGCCACCACGTGTTGACAGGGCCAGGGCCCTTGCAGAACTTCGGTCCCTTCACCGTGCCGGCAGGACACATCTTCGTGATGGGAGACCATCGCAACGATAGCCTGGACTCCCGGGCCTGGGGGCCGGTGCCGCTGGAGCGTGTGCGAGGAAAAGCTGTCTACCGCCTGCATGGCACACAGGGCCAACACGCGGGTGGGTTGTACTGACAGTTGACCTTCGCGGGTCGAAAAACGAGGAATCGCTCGTCATTTCAGACAAGCGGTCTCTTGCTTTTGGGCTGCATTGAAGGGGTCGTTATCCAGCGCGGCTTACGGGCACCCAGGCTCGCATCCGTGCCGCTACCCACCGAACAAAGTTGCGCGGCAAGGGTCGTGACAGGCGTTGAACCCAGTTCGAGGGTGCGGCCAATGTCTCTTCGCGTTGTGCTGCGAGGACTTCAGCAGCGATGCAGGCATTGATGAACTGCCGCGAACGGGGCTCGAAGTACACCGGATGGTCGATATAGGCGGCGTGCGCCAACTGCAGCACTGTCGCTCGGTGGCCTCGGGGCTCTTGCAGGGCGTCACGAGTCAACCCCCAACCGGCGTACCAGCTCCGGCCCCAAGTGTGAACCGTCTTGCCGAGCAAGAGCGCTTCAAAGCCAACCAGCGAGTTGATGACGTGAACCTCGTCGGCGACCTCCACCAGACTTCGTGTCGGGCTGAGCGCATCGTTCAAATCTGCCGAGGGCACTTCCAGCTCGCCGGGCCGTAGGCCCCGAACCACGTCGGGGTGCGGCCGATAGATGAGGAAGGCGTCAGGTTGGCGGCGCTTGAGTTCTTGGGCCAGGCGCTCGAAGCTGGCAAACGTGCAGCCGGAGGTGCGTACCGAGACATCGTCACTGACTTGGCCGCACAGCAGAAGAATGGGCCGCTGCGCCATACCCAGTGCTTCGGCCGACTGTGAAGCCACGGCCTCGCGCTGTCCGCGCTGAAGATACTTCGACAGTCGCAGGTCCCGATGCAGGGTCATGAAGCGAAGCACATCGCGGATGCGGCCCTCGTCGAGAGGCCGTTGGATGGCTTGGAGCAGCTGCGAGTCCGTTCGCGGGTCTGCATACAGTCCCCTGTCATCGAAGCACAAGGATAGGGGCCGTACCAACTCGCAGCCCAAGCCGACCGAGCGAAGAAATCCGTCCTCTGTCTGCAAGACCGTAAAGCCCTTGGCTCGCCAGCGGTCGACCACCCCTTGCGCGATGCGTTGGCCCCAACTGACCAAGGTCCAGCTTGAGTCCACGGACTGCCCGATGTCCGCACTGCTGACAAATCGCATCTGCGCGCCCGGGAAGAAATCGCGGTAGTAGTCTTGCTTCCAGTACTGACAGTCGACGACCGCGATGCGCGCGGGCACACGGCTTCTGCGCTGATACTGTTGCTCCAGGTGCCCCAGAGCTTGCTCCAGCGTAATACGGCGACCTGTGGCGGGATGGACATAGCGAGCGTAGCGTCCATACGCTGCCCAAAATAATTCAAGGGTCGTGCGTTGCGGCAAGCCCTGGCGACGCGGTGGCGTGAAGCAATCATGGGTCAAAGACCAGCCGGCATACCACGGATGACCCACGCAGGTGACGGGTGCCCCCCACAACAGGGCTTCGAAACCTGCGTGGCTCGTCACGGTGTACACGCGTGTGGCCACCTCGCACAACTCATTCAGGGGAACGCGAGCTTCGCAGCTAACCGCGTCCGTGAGCTTGTGAACCGTGAGGCTCCCTATCTTTCGGCGACCGAAGCGGTCACGCTCACCTTCTCGGGGATGCTTGCGGACAACCAGCAGTGCCTTGGGGTGGGTCATGCGGGCCAGTTCCACCATTCGCTCGAACGGGCGTTCTCCCGCATAGGCTGGCGCCAGGCTCGCATCTCCCTTGATTTGGTCGATGAGTACGACAATTTCTCGCCCACTGCGAACAGCCTCTTGTATGTCGGAGGGCAGTGCACGAGCTTCCACCCCATGCGTGGGCGTCGTGGCGTACTTACTGGCATTCAGCTGCTTCCACCGCGAAATCAGGTTATCGGCAATCGCTGGCGCCGTGAAGTCGCCACGCAACAACTCCTCCAGTTCACTGAGCTTGCTGGTATCGAAGTACGGGGCGCTGCTGTCGGCTACAAGGGACAGACGCTGCTTGCGAGCGTTCATGCCCGGCGCCAAAGCAAGGAACCCATCTTCAACGTACAGTGGCCGCACACCCATTCGCTGCGCCAGATTGGCGGCATTTCGGCCAGTACGCTTGTAGCCCCACCCGACCACGTAAGAGGCCGACTGCAACTGGGTCGTCAACTGCATGCCCAGGAACGCTGAGATATGCTGAATGTGACTGGCAGTTGAGTGAGGGACGAGGTACGCTTTTTTCATGCAAAGGCTTGAAGGCAGCTGGCGTATAGCCACATTTGCCCGTCTTTTTTAGCCAATTCAAAAACGTTTTTCGCGCGAGATAAAGCCAACCCATATACGCACCACACGACGTTAGCCCCACTTCCTTTTCATGTGCGGTACCCCGTGACTTCCCCCTTTGTTTTGTCACCGCTCGGCGCTGTCTCATGCCTACAACTTCAGTCCTCGATACCCTTGCCCAAGCACGCGAAGTCTTGCTTCAGCAAGCCGCCGCGTTGACACAACTGGCCCAAGGCCTGGGCGATGATTTCGAACGAGCAGTGGCGCTCATCAACCAAGTGGACGGTCACCTGGTGGTCAGTGGTGTGGGCAAGTCAGGACTTGTTGGTCGCAAAATTGTTGCAACCCTCGCATCCACGGGCACGCCGTCATTTTTCATGCACCCCACCGAAGCCTTTCACGGCGACCTGGGCTGCGTGACAGACCACGACGCGGCCGTCCTGATTTCATACTCTGGCGAGACTGAAGAGCTGGTTCGACTGATACCCGCCTTGCGCGAGCGGGGCGTGCCCATCATCGCCTTGACGGGCAGCGCCCAATCGAGCATTGCTCGGCTCGCAGACGTTCATTTGTCCATCGCTGTCGAGCGTGAATGCTGTCCCCACAACCTGGCGCCGACAACCAGCACCACGGTGACGATGGCTCTCGGCGATGCGTTGGCTGTCTCTTTGATGGCCGTCCGTCGTTTCGCACCCGAGGACTTCGCACGTTTCCATCCCGGGGGTAGCCTGGGCAAAGCGTTGGCACAAGTGGGCCAGCGCATGCGCACGTGCGACCTTCCGTTGGTGGCGCCTGAAGCAGACCTTGGCATGGTGGTCCGACAGGTAACGGCCGGCCGCGTGGGCATGGCGATTGTCGCTAGCGATGAACGGCGCGTGTGCGGAGTCGTCACGGACGGTGATATCCGTCGTGCGCTCGACCGCATGCTCAGCGAAGGCGTGGTTCTTTCGGCGCAGGACATCATGACCCGGGATGCCGTTGTCGTCGCGCCGACATTGCGCATGCGCGATGCCAAGCAAATGTTAGAACGACATCGCATCAAGGCAGTGCCCGTGGTCGACGCCAACGAACGCCTTGTGGGTGTCCTTGACTGGGCTGATTTCGTTTGAACCCAGTTCGCACGGCACTCCTGGCAGTGCGCAACCTTCTACCCGATACATCTGCTCGCATGACATCACCTACGCTCAACCCTGTCCAACAAGCCGCGGCCGATGTGCGCAACAAAATGCGCGAAGCCGGCGGCCGGATTGCGGCCACGTCGTCCGTCGCCAAGACTTGCGAACTTGAGAACCCCGTGGACATTGCCGACAACGTCACGTTGTACGGCAACACTGCCGTCGGCGCCTTCAGCTACATCAACGTGGGCTGCGTCCTGTACGCCAACAGCCACCTGGGCCGGTTTTGCTCAGTAGGACGCAATGTGGAAATGGGCCTGGCCTTGCACCCTGTCGACCACCTGAGCACGCACCCTTTTCAGTGCGCCAAGTCACTTTTCATGGACTTGCCCGATTACGCCGAAGTGCAGCGAGTGCCTTGGCGGTTTCACGCGCCCACACGTATCGGGCACGACGTCTGGATTGGCGCCAAAGCGTGCATCGTCTCTGGGGTGACGGTGGGCACGGGCGCGGTCATTGCAGCGGGCGCGGTTGTCACCAAGGACGTCGAGCCCTACACCATCGTAGGGGGCGTTCCCGCCAAGCCCATCAAGAAGCGCTTTGACGACGACACCATCGCGGCACTGTTGGAAACCCAGTGGTGGTCGCTCGACATGGCGCACATCAAGACCCTGCCGTTCAGCGACATCCAGGCTTGTATCGAGAAGCTTCGCGAGCTTCGGCAACGCTACCCTGTTCTTTCCGGCTCGTAAGCCAATCCGTCACCGGTCCGAACCGGCGGCCCCTACATCCAAATCATGAAAATTGTCACCTTCGGCTCCTGCATGTCTCGCTACCTCACGGAAGCACTGGCTCGCAAGGTTCCCCGTATCCAACGCCTGGGCAGCGTCTACCACAACCGTATCGACACCTTCGTCGACACGGTGGTGACACAGTCGCGCCCCTTTATGCCTCGTGAGGTGATTTCGCGCATGCGATTTCAGCCGGGTGCAGACAAGGACGCCTTGGCCATCATCAACAACCAGTACCCTGAACCGCTGGGCACGCTCGGGCGGCATCTGACAGCGCCAGGCTTTCCGGGGTTCCTGGCCGGACTGGCGCAAGCAGACCTGGTCTTGATGGACAACTTCATGGATGTGGCAGCCAACGTCTTTCAACACCGCGAAGGACCAGGCCGCATTTTCTTCAACAGCAAGGCGGTCGTCGACCCCTTGCAAGACCTCGTGGGCATCGGCCTGCTCACAGCGCCTATCGGCGCTCGCAAGTGGGCACAGCTCTTTGATTGGGTACGTAGTCAGAACCCGCGCGCGCACATGGTGTTCGTCAACTTTCCCACGCGCCATCACACCAACAAGGCCATCCGTCCCCGGGGCGATGACTTCGCCAAGGCCATTGCTCATCGCGAAGACGTGGTGATGCTGCCCATCGTCGACATCCAGCCTCACGAACTGTGCCCTGGGACACAGTCCCATTTCATCCCCGCAGTCTATGACCGCTACGTCGAGGTGATGCTGCCCCGGCTCAGCCGCCCGGTGGGTGAGCTGGCACAAGCCCCGGCCTCCGAGCCCGTTCTGGTCGAATTGCCCGTCGAGGAGGCCTCCCTCGACCCGGAGCTGCCGGAGGAAGTCGCTACGGCGCGAAACGCAGGCGATACAGGCGAGGCCCGACCAGGCAACGCAACGGCCCTAGCAACGCCTGCAGCACCCAACGCGGCGACGCCACGCGGAGCAGGTGTGCGCAAGTCCAAGAATACCGGCCGTCGCCGATAAGGAGTCCACCATGTTTCAAATGAACCGTTTTCGCCCGCTGAAGGCGGCCCTTCTTGTCGCGATGGCCCTGACCGCCGCGCACGTTCAAGCCCAGGACTCCAAGGCGGGCGAACTGGCAATGGCTCAAATCTTCGGAACGGAGCTCAAGCTCATGGGCCGTTGTGGCGTGCCGCAATCGCGGATGGCAGGCTCCCTGAAGTTCCGGGACACTTATGCGGAGGCAGCCCGGCTAGGGGATGAGTATCGGGCAGCAGCCCGTCCTGAACTTATTCGCGTCATGGGTGTAGCCGCCGCCAAGGAAGAGCTGGATAAGCTTCAGCTCCCGACTGCGGCCGAATTCGAGTCGGCTATTGACGCCGGCGAACGCCAGGGGGAGGCTGGCCACGACGTCACTGCGAAGAAGTGCGCCCAACTCGTGCAGCAGTGGCCGCAATTTGACAAAGCCATGGGCGACAAGGCCGCCAGCACGCAAACAATGGTCGACTACTTGAAGAAGTCGCTGGGCGAGTTCAAGACACGTATGGCGGCTGCTCCTGCGTCGTCGGCGTCCGCGAGCGGCAATCGATAAGGACAAGCGGTACGCGCAAGCGGTACGTACAAGCGAGCCCCAAAAGCAAGACGCCCCGTCAGCAACGGGGCGTCTTTGTATTTGCATGGAGGCGGTATCGATAGAGTCAGTGGCGGTCAATATCGCGAACGCGCCCGATGCGCATGATTTCAACGCGCTCCCGGATGACGTCCGAGAGGTTACTCGCGTCCGGGATGGCCCGCAATACCAGCACCGGGTCGGACAAATCGTCTGTCGCCAGGATAATGTCTGCCAGAGAGAGTGCTCGCAAGTAGAGCGGCTCGTGCACTCGGAAGTCGCGCACGCGGTACAACTCCAGCGTGTCCGTTTCCCGGTTCAGCACGCCAGTCCGCACCTTCAGGCGCTCTGTCGTCAACGTGTACTCGATGCTGCGAAGCTGTAGCCACCGCCACAGCCCGTAGCAGGCGGGAATGATAAGCCAGCAAAAAAGAATGCAGGCGGTGTAGACCCCGCTATTGATGAGGTGGGAGGGGCGGCCCGTCCACAATACTTTTTCTTGCGACATGGAACAAATCCTTTTGAAAGGGCAGAACACCTGCCGGGTAAACCTGATGCGTGTAGCACCTGATGGGCCAGGCGAAGATGAAGCGCGAGCGAGCCGCCGTCCCACTCAGCCCAAACAGGCGCAGTCGAAGGTCTCTTGCGTTTTGGCCGCCACCTGCACCCCGAACAGCACGCAGCACCAGGCCACGAAGACCCACAACAGGAAGGCCGGAATGCAGGCAAGGGCGCCATAGGCGGCCAAGGCCGCCGAGTGCGCGAAATACACGAGGCAGCCCGTCCAGGCACCCAAGGTCGTGACGGCAGCCGCGGCAGCGCCCGCGGCGCACGACCGCCAGCACAAGCTATAGCCGGAAAAAGCCCGCAGCATCGTCGCGAGCACCCCGAAGGTCGCAACAAACGGGTAATTGAGGGCCCCCAGGTGCAGGGGAGCGGCTCCCAAGTAAGGCAGGAAGGGCTGCACCAGGAGCAGCAGCACCAACACGCCGGTCGGCGCCACGAGCACGAAGGCCAAGTAGTGCAGCACGCTCCTTTTCCAAGAGCTGGTCTTGTTGCAGATTTTGAGGACATGACCCTCGACTTCGCGCGCCAACAGCACCAGCGTCACGCAAAAGCTGGCCAGCCCAAAAAAGCCGATGTTTTGCGTGACCTTGTCGGCGGCGTCCAAGACGAGCCGGACCACGTCGCGGCTCTGTGCTGGCAACAGGTACTGCTCGAAAACGTGCTCGAGTTGTGTTCGAGTCGCATCGGAGACGCCATAGAACGTCATCAAGCGCAACGCCACGGTTGCCAAAGGCACCAGGCTCAGCAACGTCGTGAACGCGAGCGAACCGGCCCGGATAAGCGCCTCTTCAGTGAGAAACGCGAACGCGGCATCCCACAACACTTTGCAAAGGGTCCACGCGGTGCGGGGCCAGCGTTGGGCCTGGGCTACGCGGGCGCTGAGAAAAGCTCGAACATCGGGGGTCATGAAGACAGGCACAAAGGCATCAACGATATGACTGGTCTAGCGGACGGCCCGCAAGCGCGCTTCCTCGCGGTCAGCCCTGGGCACTCGAAAACACAGCGCGAGTACGGCTGCGCAGGTATTTGATGAGTCGAGCGTCGAGGATGAACGCTATCGGAGACGTGAGTAGCTTCTGCAGCTTTCGCTCGAACTTCGTGCCGCGAGCCTTCTTCGGGTCGTCCAACGCCGCCAACAATTCCGGCGTATCCAAAGCGACTGGTAGCGTGGTTGCCAGGGAAGTGCCTGCGGTCCCCGCGGGCTTCGTAGCCGAAGGCTTGGCAGTCGTCGCGACGGGCTGCACGGACGTCGGCTTGGCCAGCGACGAGGCGGCAGGGGCCGATTTGACGGGCGACGAGACGGCTGCAGCGGCCGAAGTGGACGCCGCAATCGTCGGTGCAGGGCTGGTGGACTTCGTACGGGTCGCCAGTGCAATAGGGGCGGGACGAATCAGCCGGGCTTGCACGGCAGCCACGCCCGAGGGGTTCACGCTGACCAGATGACCCTGGAACGCCTTGAGCAGAAAGTGTTCGAAGATGTCGACTTCGTCGAGAGTCAGCGTGCCGCGCACGATGCCCGTCTTCAGGTCGTTGACAAAGGCGTCGACCTGCGTGAGGTCGTAGTCGTGCGTGAAGCCCTTGCCGCCATAGAACGCGTCACCGAATTGCACGGGCTTGAGGCCTTCGAAGGCCGCTTCGATGAGGGACTGGGTGTTGAGTCCAACTGCGAAGTCGCACTGCTTGAACAGCTTCAAGATGTCGAACTCGGTGTCGATGATGACGTGCGAGTTGAACTCTTCGCTCTGGTTGGCGAGCCACTCCTGGAGCATCATCTTGGTGAACGCTCGCTTGACGTGCGTTTTCTTCAACTCCCACGGATGGTCTTTGAAGACGACATTGCAGCCACCCAAGACGAGCTTTTCAATCAATTCGCGGTAGAACCAAACCGTCGACAAACCGCGTTGGCGGTAGTTCATGACGGAGAAGTCATTGACGACTTGGCCTAGCACGGCCACCAGGGGGCGCTCCGACGCAAATTCTGGCGCCCTGGAAACCGTCGGCTGCTGAACGTTCTTGTTTTTCCCCAACAGCACCTTGTTGATGGCTTTGATGCGTTCCCGGTCGTAGTCACCCGCATCGGTAGGTACCTCGATGGCGTCGTAGACGGCGGGAAACTTCAAGTCCGAATTGTTGGGAACTGGCTCATATTTCTCTTCGAGGTAGTAGTCGTTTCCGGTAAAAAAGCTCTCCATCACGAAGACACGCGTGGCGGTCATTCGCAGGACTTCCGTCAACGTCCTCACGTAGATGAGAGACCCTGAAAACAAGCAGCAATGTGTAGGCTGCGGCGAGAGCTTGGGGATGCGCGTCACCCAGAACTCAATCCAGTCCATCGCGGCGGCCAGGTTTTGCACCAAGACTGCGCGGTACTCTGCATACAGCTTGTCGAAGACGCCGCGGGCCGACTCTGGATACGCCTGACGATGCCAGGCCTTGCGGGCAATGACGCGCGTCAGGATTTCACCGCGGGCAACGCTGAACAGGTTGATGCCGTGAAAGTTGAAATTGAACAGCTTATCCGGGTCGATGAGCGCCAGCAATTCCATCTTGGGCTGCAGCACGTCGAACTTTCCCTCGTACTCCCCGTACAGGGAAATCCAGTCCGCGCGCTCGGTCACTACGTGGGTTGCCACCTTGTTGTTGGTAACCCACTGGTGAAAGCTCGCGAAATTGCGCTCGTTGATGTGCAGCGCGTCGGGCAGCAGGATGACTGGCTTCATGGCAAGAATAGCGAGGCGTCCTTAGCCACGGATAGATGCACAGCGACGTTGCCTTCGATGGATTGTTTCCAGGTCAGGGCCGACTGGGTACGCTTCGAAGCGCCTTGATACAGCCGGTCCGTGACGCCGGCTTGGTTTCGCAGCAAGCCAAGCACCGTACGGGCGTCGACATTGACATCCATCGTCAGATGGAGCCCATTGACACCGTTTTGGACGTAGTCGTAGGCCATGCCGATGGGGTTGGCCAGCACCGGAGTCCCCGTTGCGACAGCTTCCGGGATGTTGGCAGGGCCGCCTTCGAACTGACTGGTCATCAGCAGGAAGTCCATCTCCTGGTACAAGTCATTAAAACAGCGGTAGGGCAGCCGCTCATAGCAGCGCACGTCGTAGCCAAGACTGCGAAAGACTTGGGCATCAATCATCCGGTCTTGGCCGACCAACAAGAACTGCACACGCGACGGCGGCAGACGCTTGGCCAATTCGTAAAGATAGGCTTCGCCCTTGACGCGACGGCCGTAGCGGCGCGAGACCAAACCGAGGGTCAACTTCTTTTCCGCATCAAAACGACGCGGCGCCTTGGCGGTCAGGATGCGGTCGTTGTAGCCATGGGCCACCACGTGCAGCTTCGAGGGCGGCAGGCCTTCCTCGATGAGACGCTGACGCTGCAAGGTATTCAGGCAGATGACTGCCGCGCTTTCCTTGTAGCGCGGCATGAAGCGCGGCAAAGTCAACCACGTATCCGTTTCTCCCAGGTCGTGATGCACCGTGCAGACCGAGTTCGGCAGGAACTGTTTCTCCAGCTGCGGCCGGTGGTAGTGGTACACCTGCGCATCGGGCACGGGCGCCGTGCTCACGACATGAGTCGCTTGGTCGGAGCCAAACTGCTGAAAGTACGCCAGGATGTCAGTGAAAATGCCACTGGCAATATCTTGGCTCATGACGTGGTTGACGACGGGTTTCATTTGCTGCGGTAGAGAGTGGCTTCCGGCCGGATAGCCCCCAGGCGAAGTCGAAGACGGCCCTGGTGCGCGCCAAAGCGTCTCGCACCAGGGCGCTATAGTGAAGTTACAGGCCTACGACAACCTTGGCGGCAAACGCGATGCGGAAGAGCACTTCGGTGATACCACGGGCGAGTTCGACGTACTTCGTCTCCACCTTCGGCAGCACAAAGATTTCGTCACCCGGCTCCAGCTGGTCGGACGCGGAGACCGGTTGGGCACTGCCGTCAACGTGCACGACCACCAAGACATCGTCGCCCAGCGACAGCATGCCGCCGGTCTTTTCCAGGTAGTAGGCGATGGGCTTGCCCTTGGACCAGGCCACGCCGCTGGGGAAGCGCACTTCACCGTTGACCAGCACCAGCGAAGACTTTGACGGGATGTTGATGACGTCGCCATCTTCGAGCATCATCTCGGCGGGGTCCGAACCGCGAGGCAGCACCACTTGGCCTTGCGGCTCGACTTGTCGTGCGCGCGAGATGAACTGCAGCGCCAGGGCAGCTTCTTCCTTGCGCAGGTCGCTCTCTTCCTTGGTGGCCGAGCGGGCGGTCAGCACGGTCTGCTGCAGCTGGTCGAGACTCTTGTTGAGGGCTACCTTCTGCTCCAGCGCGACGCTCTTGCGGTAGACCTGCACGACGCCAAGCTGTGTTCGTGCGTCCGGCGTGAGCGTCTTGAGTACATCGGCCAGCGTGGCGCCAGTGGGCAGGGTCACCGTTTGCGCGCCCGCATGGGCACCCGTCACCTTGATAGAGACGTTGGCCGTGCGTTGTTCGGCCGATACGTCGACGGTGTCGCCCGCTTGAAGCGTCACTTCCTTGGCCTGGGCCAGCGGGTACATCTGCGCGTGCTTGTCAGTACCTGTCAGGCGCGTCAGCTCAAAATGCGTTGCACCCGGCTGCGGAGAGGCCAGGCTGAGCACGTCCGCCACGGTTTGGCTGTTCAAGCCCGTCAGTTCGTACTGCGCTTGGTAGGCGGTGACACCGGTGACCGTCACGAAATCCGCACGCGGACCCACGACCAAGACGTCTCCATCGGCCAGCTGTTGCGACGGCAGGTCGCCTGTGCGCAGGAAGTCGTACAGGTTGAACTTGGCCAACTGCTTGCCGCCGCGCATCAGGCGAACGCCCACGTACGAACCCTTCGTCGGGTCGATGCCGCCTGCTTTGTCCAGAAAACGCAGCACCGAGTCGGCGGACACGCCGGCGTACAGACCCGGACGCGGCACGGCGCCGCTGACAAAAATCTTGACCGGCTGAGCCGCGTCGAGCACCGCGTAGACTTCGACGTTGTTGCGAAACACCGTCGCCGTCTTGGCCGAAATCACCTTGTTCAAATCGGCATTGCGCACGCCTTGAACACTGACCGGGCCGACTTGCGGAATGAAGACGGCGCCTTGAGCGTCCACTGTGAGCGCTTGTTCGACGGAAACGGCACCCCAGACTTTGAGCTGGATGCGGTCGCCGACGCTGATGCGATAGTCCTCGCTGAAACCAGAGAACTGTTCAGCGGAGAAGTGTCCTTGGAACAACTGGGCGCCGTAAGGCGTCACCGGGCCGCTTGCCGCTGCAACTGCGTCCAGCGGCGATAGCGGTAGAGCCGGCAGGTTAGGCGCACCGCCCGTGGTATCTGTGGTTGCCGCGGCTGCCGCTGTGGCAAGACCGGACGCTGCGGTCGGCGCGGCACCTTGCGGCGGCGTAGCAGTTTGCGCAAAGCTGGCTTGCGCAGCCAGGAGCAAACTCAGGGACATCGAAAGGGCGCAGCGAGACATGGCAGCTCCAATATGGTTCAGACGAAAAGAAGTCATCAGTGTTGGCAACCGCGTTTATTGGCGATGTTCGCGCAAGGTGGCGTTTGTCATCCGGACGATGGCAAACAGCGCCAACAAACCGGCCAACGCCGCCAGGATTTCATAGCCGTAACGCGGGTAGTAAGCCTTGTCCGCGAGACGGGGGGAGTCGATGAGCACCAGGGTCTTGGAACGCTTGACAGCATTGACTTGTGCGGTCTCCAAAGCGGTCTGGGCCGTCTTGTAGCGTCGGCCAGCCAGGTCGGCATCCAGCTTCAGCTCCGCAAATTCAGCCAGGGCGGGGCCCAGGCGCTGACTGCCTCGGGTAACACGTGCGTGCTCGGTATCGAGCTGGGAGCGCATGGCTGCAGCCTTTTGCTCCAGGCCCTTCAGCTGCGGGCTGTCCGGCGTCAGGTAGGCCCGTGCCGCCGTCGTCTCCGCTTCGGACTTGGCCAGGTCTTCGGCCAGCTTGCCAAACATTTGCGTGTCCTGGTCCGCGTCGCCTTGGGGGTCCAGCACCTTGTTCTTCGTCTGGAAGTCCACCACCTTGCCGGTCGCAACAGTGAGCTCGTGCTGCAAGCGGTCCACTTCACTGCGTGCGAAGTCCACTTGCTCGCGGCTCAACTTTTGGCCCATTTCGTTGGTGAAACGGTCCAAGTCCTTGACGATGTCCTGCGCGACTTGACGCGACTGGTTCGGATTGAACGTCGCGACCTTGAGCACCAACGCACCGCTGTAGGGGTCCAACTGCGCGGTGACCTTTTGACGCCAGATATCGATGAAGTCTTCGTTGTCGCTGCGAAACTGCGGAATGCGATAGATGAAGTCCGAGCCTTCAGAGCTGCTCCAGCTCTTTCGCAGTCCTTCTTGCTTGTCAATGGCCAAGGCGACCTCACCAGAGGCTACGCGGTCAGCAAGGAGCAACTCGTCTTCCTTGTCCGTGCCCGTCGTCCCGAGGAGGTCGGTCAGTTCGGCGTTGCCGCCACTGGCCTCTTCGCGCTTGACGGTCACACGAGTTTCAGCCACGTAGCGAGGCTCGGCCACGAACGCGTAGTAGCCCAAGATGATAGTGAAGGGCACGAGCACCATGCCCGTGAAAAGCTTGGAAGGGCGGGGAATTTTCTTGAGTTTCATCACACGAGGCTTTCGCTCTTGCCGTCTGGCGTTGGTTGGGCGTTCTGAGCCACTAGAGACTTGACGTACTGGGAATCAGGGTAGGCAATGAGCCGGTACGCATCGGCAGCCTTGGTCACGTCCTCGAAGTACTGCAGCTGCTGGCCATGCACGACAATCCCGCTGTCAGCCAGGCTGAGCGCCTCTTGGATGTTGTGGGTCGCCATGATGAAGGAGCTGCCCGCAGCCTTCTTGGCCAAGAGGGTCTGTTTGCTCTTGTCCCGAAAGGATGCATCGCCGACGGCGGTGATTTCGTCGATGAGCCAGTAGTCGAAAGGCATGCTCATCGACAACGCGAATGCCACCCGCGAACGCATGCCCGATGACAGGGCGGACATCGGCAGCTCGAAGAATTTGCCGATTTCGCTGTAGCGCTTGACCCAGTCGAGGGTCGCCGCCAGGTGTTCGTCGCGCACGCCATGAATGCGTAAGACGAACTGGCAGTTCTCGCGAGCCGACAGCGCCACGTGAAAGCCACCAGCCAGGCCTACCGGCCACGACACGCTACCGGTCAGGTGGACACGACCGCTGTCGGCAGGTTCGTTGCCGCCCAGCATGCGCAACAGCGTCGACTTGCCTGCACCATTGACTCCGAACAAGGCAACGCTCTTGTGCGACGGAATGGTGAAATTGGCGTCCCGAAACACATAGTGGCGACCTTGCCGTGTCGGGTAGCTCTTGCTCAGGTTCTTGAATTCGATACTCATGACCAAGCCTTAGACCAGCAGGTACTTGCGACAGGCGCGATAGGTCACGAACATGACCGTGAGCGAGCCCACGACCCAGCATTCCAAGTAGGTCACGCTGACGGCATTCGGAATGTTGTAGCCCGGAATAAGGCTGGAGCGCACCAGCTCGAGTGCATGCATCAGGGGGTTCCACGCAAACGTCGGCTGGACGCTCGGCGGCAGCAAGAAGAAGGGGTAGAAGACGCAGCTGACGTAGAACAAACCGCGCATGATGTTCATCGTCAGCGCGCGCGAGTGGGGGTAGACCTGGCTAATGACGGCCACGGTGCCGCCAATACCCAGTGACAGCATGGCTAGCAGGAAGTTGACCCACACGAGTAAGTTCAGGTCGATGATGGCGAAGTTGGACTGACACAGCAGACCCACGCCAATCAAGGCCATCACGGTGCCCAAGTGCACCCCGAACTCGACCAATGTGCGCGCAAGAAGGGCGTACAGCGGCTGAACCTGTCGATAGAACAGGAGCGGTCGGTTGGCGACAAGGGACATGCCAATGGCACTGACGGCAATGCGAAAGTAAAAGAAGTGCGCAACGCCCACCGTGAAGAAGACCGGCATGTCGATGCCTGGCAGCAGCACCTTGCCCGAACGTCCGAACAAGAAGATGAGCAGCAAGACGTGAAGCGCGGGTTCCGCTACGCTGGTGAGGTAGCCCAGCCAATGGCTGCCCGTACGCGTACGGAACTCCCGCACGATGAGCGCAAAGACAACGTCGACCCAGGTGCTGCGCAGCGGCGGCAACGTTGGAGCGAGCTCCAACGGCTCGGGCGTTCCTGGGGTGGGCGTAGATTGCTGGCTCATAGCTGACCCCCTTTCCGGCGCGACGCAGTCAGAGGCCCCAGCTTTGTGGCAACGGGGAAGCCCCGTGCAGTCATCGACGGTGCGACGACGGCAACGGCACAAGTAGCCTGGACAAAGATAGTTAGAGGACTCATAGGCCAACCCGGCATGACTCGGGAGAGACGCTTTTAAAAAGACGCCGGAAGAGGGAGTTCTTCCGCCTAAAGCCTAGGAAAGTCCATTTATCTCCGGGGGTTGTATAACCCAGCCTGCGTTCAGCTTCGCGCCGCTCGCGGCCGCCACGCCCGGTATTCACCAGCAATCCGCGATGACGCAGACCAATGAAAAACCGCCGGGAACGCCAGCGGTTTGAAGAGAGGTTGCCGTAGAGCGCGAAGTCAGGCGTAAGCCAGCATCGGGCCGAAGGTCATCGAATTTTCCTCGCGCGGAACCGGGCGCAGCGTCGACAGCATCATGTGTCCGATGGACATGGCCTGCAGAACTTCGCGCATCTGGGTGAGCGGTGCTTCGGTGGTGAACTCGACCTCGACTGCCGAGCGGGGAGCCTCCACATGGGTGGTTAGCGTGTCGAAAACGACACCCTGGCGCTTGGCAGCCGCCAGGAAGACGTCGACGTGGGATTGGCGCTTGGCTCGCAGCGAAAACACTTGGGACATGGGTAGCTCCTTTTCGTTGGCCTGAAAGATAAGTCTAGCGAGGAGTCCGTGACGGGCTGCAGTTTGCGCAGGCCTCCAGGTACGACTTATTCCTAGGGTAAACGCTAGCGCCCAAAGAGAAGGCCGCTGCAGCAGCAAGTGCTGCAGCGGCCTCAAATCAACTGAAGGCCAGGCCTTCAGGGGCGTCAACTGGTGGTCAGTCCCAGGTGGTTCCCAGTTCCTCAGGTTGCGAGACCCATTCGCAGCCAAGCGTGGCAACGAACGTCTCAAGGTCCTTGTCGGTGTATTCCTCGTACGCGCTGTCGCTGTCGCTCTCGTTATCGGCATCCTGCTTTTTCAAGAGCGTGAGCTGGTCAACGAGCCGAGTCACAATCACCTTCGCGTCAAGGTGCGGGGGCACCAGGACATAGTGGTCGTATGCCCACCCATCTACCGAGCGAAGCGCGACGAGCGTCACGCCTTTGGCGGTCTTGACAAGCTCGGGTACGGTCAACTCAAAGACGGGCTGCTTGACGGAGGACTCCCAGACATCGACATGCGGAAAGCTCAGGTAAGTGTCCTCCTCTGGAATATGCCAGTAGGCACGGCCACCGGCCTTGACATACTTGCCAGACTGGAGCTGCTCGATAGTGAACTGAAAGTCCTCGCCGTCACCGTAGAGCGTCAGCACTTCCGAGGCCATTCCCGCTTCATACATATCGGGATGGGCGTCGATAAACGCTTGAAGCTCGTCCGGTTTGTGCAACAGAGCGATAACCGCTTCGTCCCACTCGCCAACTTCGCAAGACGTCGTCGAGACGCCGAGTTCCACGTCGACCAAATCGGTGCTTCCAGGGAGGTCGGCCAACGTGGGCGTGGGCGATTGTGCCGGCTTCACCTTGAGCAAACCCGCCAGCGTGTCCCAGTTCGGCAAGCCGTACTGTTGGGCGACCGCTTCGAGGGCAGCACCTCGCGTGAGCTCGATGCCTTGCTTGGCAAGCGCGATTTGGAGGTTTTTGGCTTGCGCCTTGAGTGTTGCAATCTTCATGTTCAAGTTCCTTTTGAGGGGCCTTGTCGTCGCCGCGTGCAAGCACGAGCGATTCAGCTGCGGGATTTCCGAAAGACAAGGCCCTAGGGCACTTGAAATTGGAGGAAGACACGTAAGACGTGTGCAAAATTCACCATGCCTGCGTTAGCAGGCCCCGCTGACGGGCTTTTGCTGGCCTGACACGTATAGTACCTCGCCGGAGAAGCACGGTCTACATTTATACAGTCCGCTACGGTAAGAAAAACAGAGATTGCAGTATTTCACAATGCAACGTAGAATGCAGACATGCGCCGCATCTTTCTTGCCACAGCCCTGACGCTCAAGGAGATGGCCAACGCTGCTGGCTACTCCGAAGCGGAGGTCATGCAAGCAGCGGAAGCTCTCTATCAAGCGTGGTTCATCTCCTATCCTCGGACGGAGTGCGGTTCCTTGCCGGCCTACGCGGCCGACGATGTCGAGGCCGTTCTGTCAACCATCGCAGAGCAGGTACCCGAGTTTGCTTGCGGCGTGACGCCCAACCTGGCGGCCCCCGTTTTTTGTCCGTCGGAACTGCTGGCAGCCTACCCAGGTATCCACCCGCTGCCTGCGCAAGACGGCCATCGCCGCATCGCGCTCAAGGAACTCGGCCCCGTTGCGGTCGAGCTCTACCGGGCCATTTGCCTGATTTATCTCGAGGCGGTCACCGCGCCAACGCGGGACGAAGCCCAACTGCAGCGCTATCCGGTCGTGTTCCGTAAGCCGGCGCGCCCCCGCTTTGGTCGGCCCCTGATGGCCGCGCCAACAGCCCCGACGGCTGAAAACCTGGCGGCAGTACCAACGGCTTGACCGGCTGACGGTCCCGTTACGCCGCTGCAGGCGACCTCCGGAGCGCGCGTCGAAGTGGGCCTGTTCAGGGCTTGACCTCGCCCTGTCCGGAAATCGCCGGCGTCTGCGGCTCTTATCGGACAATCGAAATATAGGGTTAGTCCCTATACTGGCAGCTTACCACTTAAAAACCAGCTGCCATGAATCAAAATGACCTTCCTTTTATTGCCCTGTTGGCTCCGATGTTCATCGGCTCCATTGTGATGGCCTTGTCCGTCGCACACCTGATGTTCTGAACTCGCATGCAGCCTAGGGCTGCCTGTTGGTCGCCGAAGCCGTTCGCACGCTCGTGCCAACGGCTTCGTTGCGTTTGCGAGGGCGTTTCCGTAAAGAGTGGGCCGATTGGCTACACCGGGATAGGTAAAGCTCTCTAACCAAACGCTTCTTTCATGCTGACAACCATCAAATCTCTGGGCCTGGCGGCAGTTCTTGGCGCGACGACTGCTGAGTTCAACTGCGACGCAACCCACTCGAAAGCGGGTGAGTCGTTTTCCCTGTATCGGACCGCAGTACGGAAAGACGCCTACCACGCGAGTCTCGTGACGCAGAGTCCCGCACTGATGCAACGTATCCTGGCCCTGCCAGGTCTTGCCAAGACGCGGTGCCGACAACAGGGCACCTATCTCGACATTACGGCCATCTCCTACGTCACGGCTGTGGAAATCGCGGCACTGATGTACCAGGAAGGTGCTCGCTTTCAGCAAGCCCTTGCCAACGAGCAAGCGGCCGTCGCCGCCACCGGTTATGTGCCGCCTGACTATCAGGCAGCCTACGCTCGGTTTTTGGGCTACGCCGATAACTTCTTACTGAAGGTTCGCAGCGAAGGCTTTCCGGAGCTGGTCAAGAGCAAGGGCGTGCGTCGCGTCGAGGCACCTCGCCGGTCCCAGGCGCTAACCTTTGCTGCCAAAGGCGTGTACGTCTATCCGGACGCGTTTCGAGATGAGGGCATTTGCGTGGACACCTACAGCCTGAGCCGCAACACGGAACTCGCGGTCGAAGACCTCGCTCACGAGTATTTCGGCAATGCGGGCCTCCGGCTTTTTGTCACTCACCGCTGAACTTCCTGATTCTCAAGTCGCCTCCTGTGGGCGACTTTCCTTTTGGCCGAAAGAACACCGCACCGGCCCTAAAGGCCGTGGCGTATCGAAAGGGTCTTCGCTATACGCCACAAGGATTATTACTTTCAAGAAGGACATGCAATGACAACTTCGCTCTCGACGTTCAACTCGGCAGCCGTTCTCGGTACGTCGGTGGACCATTTCACGCTGCAAAGAGACCCGCAAGCCGACCACGCTCTGCATATCTACCGCGACAGCAAGCGAAAAAGTACGCTATCGGGTTGGGTGCACACCAAGAGCCTGGGCGTATTCAACGCTATCAAGTGCTTGCCGCAAGCAGTCACGACAGCGGGCATTGCGAACTGGCTGGGCGTGCACAATCGGCTGAACCTGGACAGTGTCGACTACGACACGACCATCGCCATCTTGGGGGAGCTCTACCGCGCCGGTGCGCGGTTCCCGAACGGCTGCTGAACGAACAAGCCGCGGTCGCGGCCGCCGGGTTCGTGCCAACGGATTACCAGGCGCGCTACGCTACGTTCCTCATGGATGCAGACGCGTTCTTGATGAAGGTGCAAAGCGCGAACTTTTCAGAGCTGGCCAAGACCAAGGGCATTCGTCGCACGACGGCACCCCGTCGCGCACAAGCCTTGACCCAGGCCATGAAAGGCGTGTACGTCTATCCCGATGCACACAGCGAACGGTTCGTCCGCGTGGACTCCTATGGGCTTGAATGGGACAGCTACCTGGCGGTCCGGGACATGGCTTATGACCATTTCGAGCAACGCGGGCTTCACGCGCACCTGATGGCTCGCTGACGAACGACGGCAACTTTGCCTTATTCCACGGAAGCCCCTTTCAGCATTGAAAGGGGCTTCGTCTTTGGCACGCGCTTTCCTACACGCGTCAGGACATTTTCGTCTAACACCGAAAGCCTCCCGGCTATCGGTCTGTCGTTTCTTCCAAGGAGAACCATGAAATACGTGCTCGGCATCCTGGCCCTCTGGCTAGGCCTGTTCCTGTCACCGGCTTTTGCTGCGGCGCCCCCGCCCAGCGTTGGCCAAGTCAAGCTCGATTTGCTCAAGCAACTCGAAAATGACGGCTATCTGAGCAGCAAGCTCACCCAAGAAGCCAAGCAGAAGTACGTCAGTGCGCAGGAGCTTGGCGTTCCCACAGCGTCCGCAACCCAACTGGCGGCCCAGACCGAACCCTCGTTTCTGTATCGCTACCTGAGCTGGGCCAGCTTCTTCAAGCTCATTGCCATCATCTGCTTGCTAGTTGCCTTCAGCGGCTTCCTGGCCAATCTAGCCAAGGGACTGATGTTCCTCATCATCGCCGTGCCGAAAGAGGTCTACCAGACTGGTTTCCTGGCGGTATCGGGAACGCTGACCTTTGCGCCACAGTTCATCTGGGCTTCGCAATCGTTCTACTTGGCACTGTTTGGCGCCCTGGCAACGCCGATGGTGCTCGCCTGGGTAATTGAGAGCCACCCCAAATTGATGGAAAAGCTCGCGCAGCTCTTCTCCTTCGGCATCCCCGCGATGTCTGTCGTGAGCTTTTGGGGCATGCTGTACTTCGGCGGCCTGGCCGTGATGTACCAATCGCAAATCTTCGGCTTCTTTGCCGCGGTCTGCCTTTCGGGCATCCTGAGCTTCGGCATGTACTACCGTCCGGGTGTGCTGACGATGTACTTCAACAAGAAGGCGACGAGTGCGGTCATCCTCGGCCACCTGGTCGTGCTGGCGGGCTACTGTATCGTCAAGGTGACGGGCCATCTGCCTGCCTCCGGTGCATTGTTCGACGTGGGTCTGCAGTATTACTGCACCATTGCGATGGGTATCGGCTTTCTTGTCGGAGCTTCGCCGTTCGAGCGACGCAGTGGCAGGGCAGGAGCCTGGCTTGTACTGTTCACGCTCGTGACGATTGCGGCGGTGACGGGCTACTTCATCTATGACCTCAAGGTCATTGGCAGCATCATGTGCGTCATTGCCGTGCTGCTGGCCCTTGAGTGGATTGGCTACATTGGCTACCAGGCAGGCTTCCTGTTCGGGACGTTCATCCTGGGCGTGACGCTGTATGTCGGCTCGCTGCTGTTGGAACACTACGCCTCGTTCTTCGTACTGCGCCTCGCGTAAATGCCTTGTGCAAGAGCGTTCTGAGTTTTGGACGCTCATTCTTCCGAGCCCCGCAATTGCGGGGCTCTCTCTTTTTTTCAAGAAGGGCATGCGCACGACTTTTGACTAAACCGTCCTCGTTATCCCTCGGATACGCGACACCACTCGGGTGTCTCGCGTCTTTCTTCAGGGGTTAGCCATGTGCGGCATCGTCGGCGGAGTGTCCCGTCAATCCAATATCGTTCCCTTTCTGCTCGAAGGGCTACGCACTCTGGAATATCGGGGCTATGACTCGGCAGGCCTTACGGTACAAACAGCAGGACGCCACGAACGCTATCGCGCCACGGGACGAGTCAAGGCGCTGGCCGAACTCTTGCAGAATGCGCGAGGTGGCCGAGCCGGTATCGCGCATACGCGCTGGGCGACCCACGGCGTGCCATGCGACAAGAACGCGCACCCGCAATCCAGCGCGACAGCGGACTGGCGTGTTGACGTGGTTCATAACGGCATCATCGAGAACCACGAAGTCTTGCGAACAGCCCTGCTGAGTCGCGGCTACACCTTTACCTCGGACACGGACACCGAGGTCGTAGCGCACCTGCTCCATTGGAACCTTGGCGTGTACGGCAACTTGCACGAGGCATTCTTGGCGACACGTCGCGAGTTGCACGGTCTCTTTGCCCTGGCCGTGATGGAGCAAAGCAATGACAACCTCGTTTATGCCACACGCCAAGGCGCACCCCTGGTGCTGGGCATTTCGCAAGAAGGCCACTTCTTGGCTTCAGACGTCTCCGCCTTGCTGAGCAAGACTAATCAAGTGGTCTACCTGGAAGACGGCGACGTGGTTAGCCTGACCTCAGAAGACTGGCAAGTCGTTGATGCGCAGGGCTCGTCGGTTCGCCGCCCTGTCGTACGGAGCTTGCTGGACGCAGACTCGGTCTCGCTCGGGGGGTACCAGCACTACATGCAGAAGGAAATCTTCGAGCAGCCACAGGCTTTGACAGCCACGCTTGAGCGCGCGGGCACCGTATCGGCGCTCAACGGCGTGTTGTTCGGACCCGAAGCACCGCGAATTTTCGCAAACGCCCAGCAGGTGCTTATCCTTGCTTGTGGCACCAGCTACCATGCGGGTCTCGTTGCACGCAATTGGATTGAGACGCTTGTAGGATTGCCCTGCCATGTCGAAGTTGCCAGCGAGTTTCGATACCGCGAGCCAGCGCTGCGCGACAACACCCTCGTTGTGGTCATCTCCCAGTCGGGTGAAACCGCGGACACGCGCGCTGCGCTCGAATATGTTCAACAGCGAGGTCTCACCGATTCGCTGGTCATCTGCAATGTCGCCGAGTCGTCGCTGACGCGACTGGCCCGTCTGAAGTACCTCACCCGGGCTGGTGCCGAAATCGGGGTGGCCTCTACAAAGGCCTTCACGACCCAATTGGCGGCGTTGTACCTGCTGGCGTTGTCGCTCGCAAGCGCTCACGATAAGCTACGCCCAGCCGAGCTGGCCCATCGGCTGGCTGCTCTACAAGACGTCAGCCACGTTGCGCAAGCATCGCTGGCCATCGAGCCCCGTATCCAAGAATGGGCTGCTCGCTTGGCCACAAGTTCGAGCGCCATTTTCATAGGGCGGGGGGTATTGCACCCCATCGCGCTGGAGGGTGCGCTCAAGCTCAAGGAAATCACCTACATTCACGCGGAAGGCTATGCAGCCGGTGAACTCAAGCATGGCCCGCTTGCCCTCATCGACGAGAATCTGCCCGTCGTCGTGAGCTTGGCGGCGGACACGATGTTGGACAAGACTCGTGCCAACATCGAAGAAGTCATTGCGCGCAAGGGGCCGGTGTTCGTTGTGGCAGACCCCGGCTGTCACCTCCAGCCGCGTGAAGGCGTCCACGTCCTGGAGCTGCCCCAGGCAACGACTCCGGAGCTGGCACCACTCGTTCACGTCATCGCCTTGCAGCTCCTGGCGTACCACACGGCCCTGGCTCGAGGCACGGACATCGATAAGCCCCGCAACTTGGCAAAATCGGTCACCGTCGAGTGACGTAGGTCTCAAGTGATGTAGGTCTCAAGTGACGCAGGGCCTATTTGCCGCGCGGGTGCCGACCCTCACTGAAAGGCGAGGGCGGCGGGGAACAAAACTATTGAGGCCAGTCGTTACGTCGCATCTTGGCGGTCGCCAAAGCTTGGTCTTTCGCAGCTGCCGAAGCGTCTCGGGCGACTTGCGCCAACTGTTGGGCGCTTCCCACTAACCATCGGCCTCTTAGCGGGAAGACGATGACGTCTTCCCCTTGCGCGCGTCGGCTCTCGAACTCCCTCAACGCCTTGGCCGCCTCGCTCTCATCGCCCTTGGTCTTGGCGACCAATCGCGCAAGCGCTTCTTGACATTTCATCAGGCGCTCGTCCGCATGTCGGGCCCCTTGGCCACACGCTCCAACAATGACACCAAGGTGGAAATGTCCGCAGGTTTACGGATATGAACATCAAAACCAGCAGCCTCCGCTTGTTGCGTCGTCGATGCGCCCGTATTGCCTGTCAGCGCAATCAAGACGTAGCTGCGTCGGTCTTGCTTGAGATATCGCGCGGCATCAAAGCCATCCATGAGCGGCATGTTCAAGTCCAAGATAACTGCGCAAGGACGAAACGCCTTGGCTTTGATGACGCCTTGAGCACCGTCGTAGGCGGTCTCGACTTCGAAGCGGCCATACGTGAGTACCTGTGCGAGCGTGTCAGCCGCGTCGCGATTGTCATCGACGACAAGCACACGTGGATTAGCACTCCGGCAGGTCTTGATATTGTTCGAAAGCAACGAGGTTTCCATGAGTTCACGGCGATACTTCAGAGGACGTCGTACGCTGAACCGGAGCTTTCGACGACGACGCGATTTCACAGAGTGCGGCAAACCCTGTTCCTAGCCTATCGCCCTTTTGGGGGTTACGTGAAACGCCTGGTCGTCTGCCCGAAAGCGGGCATCAAGATTGCCAATCCGTGCGCCCATTGCAAAACTCGACAAGAGACATGTGCCTTTTCAGGGACCGATTCGTAAAGAGTCGTGTCAGCGAGCAGAAAAGCCTTGCGAAAGGACCAGGTCGCGATACATCATTGGACCAAACTATCGTAAAACTCCAACTTGGTGAGTTACACATGCTACGCTGAAAAGCGATAGAATGGTGTCACCGCTTTTGCCGACGTCACCATGTCTTCTGAAAACAATACACTGACTCCTGACCAACGCGCAGTCGCTCGCAAAAACCTTCAAGAAGCCATGCTCGGCTGCAAGGCTCTGTACGACCAGCTTTTGGATAGCGCTACTGTTCCGGAAGTAGCGAAGTCGGCGCTCGCCGTAGCCGAGTACCGGATTGCGGATGCTGGCAAGACGCTCGGCATTCAGACAAACGGCGCCGAAGAGATTGAAGAACGTCATGCAGGTTTGCGAGCCGCCAACACTCGAGTTGCCGAGTTGGAAGCTCAACTTGGCGCTACGGGAACTGCGCAACAGACGCAAGCCCAGCTCAAGCGGATGGGCAAGCTCCTCAACCAGTGGTGGGACCTGGAAGGCTTTGGCCACATTTCCAAGATGCGATTCAGCGAGAACGGCCACGTTGAAGTAGAGTTTTCGTGCAGCCTGTTTGGCATTTTCCGACTGGTGGACTCCCCCTCGCCCATCTCGGACCAAGAACAGAAAGTCATTTGGTACGCCCAACTGAAAGAGCGGGGCTTCGAGTTGGTTTCCCGCGAGCGTGGCCGTGAGATGGCCGTCAAAGACTGCGACATCTCACGGGCGACACTCGATGGCTTGTTCCGCCAGACGTTTCCATCCGCGAGGATGGTGGAAACCGAAAACCACATCGAGGACGGCGTGGCGCTCCTGAGAGCGGCGCGTGTCTACATCTACGACTTGGCAGACATCACGGCATTGGCAGCCAAACTCGAGAACGCCGAAACTCTCTGACCGGAAGTTTGTCGCGAGGCCGCGCCCGCCTCCAGGTGGGGAGGGCGCGGCTCGTCGTGTTGTCTATCGGACGAGGGATTTACGCTGCAATGGCGCCCGGGGTGTTGGAGACGTCCTCAGCAACGGCCGCAACATCTGCGGGCTCGGCCAGAACCTTGGCGCGCACGAGTTCGTTCCAGGCCTGGGGCGACAGGGTGCTGCGCCAGGTGTTGACTTCTCGGGCACCACTCAGTAGGTCGAGCGCCGCGTAAATCCGCAGCGAGACGGCCAGCATCTCTTCAAGGCTTTGCACGAGGAAAACATTTGGATTGGCTGCGTGGGCCAGGTGAGCCAGAACGAGCTTGCGAGCCCGCTTGGAGTCGTTGGCGGCCTCAGGGTTGGCGAGTTTCAGGTCCGCATTGACCTCCGGCGCGACGTAGAGCACGACGAAGCGTGTGCTGTTCAGGCGTTGGGCGGTGGCCACCGAGAAGCCCGTCTCGGCAAGGGAGCCCGCTGCATACGTCTCGTCCGTCACCGGAAACAGGATGAGTTGGTCGTTGGCCAGATGCCAAGCTTCGACGTCCGCCAGCTCGGGCGTCCAGTTGTCGACCTGTGGGTTGAAGTAGGCGATACCCCGCTCAGCGTAGGCCGCCATGAAGGCGTCGCGCCAAGTGCTCTTGCCACAAGTTCCGAAGAGCCCCACGGTCAGCGTAGCAAGTTTGTTGATTTCAGGGGTCATGGGCAAGGGCTCTCGGATATTGCGAAGATTCAGGGGTATAGCCATGCCCCTTAAACCGGTTACGCGGCGGGGACGATGAGCTGCGCGGCGGACTTGGCCAGGAATTGGCTATACCGAGTAGGTTCAACTCTAAAATCGGCGACGAAGCTGTCCCGACCCCCCAAGGCCATGACCATTCTGACCATCGAAGACCTGCGTTCCCGACTCAATCACAACAGCCTGGTGCTGTGGCGACACCAACGCCACGACCAGCCGGCTGAAGTCGAGACCGCCAACGTGTTGGCGGTTCGAGGCGACCAAGTCGACCTTATCTGGCTCGAGGGCTACAAGAGTCGCAACGACACGGTCGCGCTCACGGACGTCCTGTCCCTGCACGACAAGTCGGCGCCGGAGATGAGTCTTTTTCCGTTCAACGGCAAGGGCTACCTCACCGAAGCAGGACAAGCCTGGCTCCTGGCGCATCCCCGAGAAGCCTAACCCTGCTGCATCTAAGGAGTTACTGAGCAGTAGCCTCCGGCTCATTCCGGGCCCCTCTCGCGTCACGCGCAGAGGGGCTTTTTCATGGCCGTGGGCTTTACTACGCAGCTTATCTTGAGAGCGGTTCCGTCGCTCGCAGGATAGAAGAGATGGTTTTCGCCCCGAGGCCACTAGCCTCTCGGGCCGTAAGCGTTGCTGGATGAGATTTCTCATTCAGGCCACAAAGAAGACCGCGCCTGGGGATGGCGCGGTCAATGAAGGGCTTAGCAACTCCTTACGAGAACGGCTAGACCGGGAGGTTGGGCTTGAAACAGGTGATTTACTGGCCTAGCTTAGTTGCCACAGCCACCACCGTAGCTGCCACAGCCACCGCCAGCCAACGAAACGACTGGGATGTCCGCAAGACTTCGAGTCTTGGCCGGACGGGGCACTGTAGCGGGAGCCGCAGCGGTCGTTGCCGGAGCAATCACAGCTGGGACCTCGACGTGCCGCTTAGGAGCGACGCGTTGACCTTTCACCGGAATATTCGGTGCAACCACCGTGTGTGCCACAACGTCATGGCGCTTGTGCGGATTGGCTTGGAAGTCCTGGACGTAGTGGCTAGCGATAGCCGCCGTGTATTCCCGGCTTCCCTCCCAGTCCGTCGTCAGCTTGCCCGTGATGTGGTATATGAGCTCGTAGACGTCGTCAATGGCCTTGGAAGGCTCTGCGAACGATGCTTTGAACACCACCGGAAATCCGCCAATCAGCACGGTGTGATTGCGACAAACTGGGCATCCGCCTGCATTGACCACCGCCCATTCTGAGAACAGCTTTTCGAGATACGTCGGTTCGAGGCTGTTTTCGTTCTGGTCGTAGCGAAAGCTCACGCTCGTCGCGCCGACGCTGCGCGCATAGGCGATGTAGTCGAGCACGTACTGGACGGTGTGATTGCTGTCTTTCCCGTACACGTGGTTCAGGTTGACATCGATGCCGGCCTTGTTGAGTTCGAAAGAGCAGGCCTTCAAGTCTTCGTCGCTCACGATTTGCTCCGTGCCGAACACTTTGGTGTTGGCCTCGTAGCCGATGGCATGACGACTGACGTTCAGATGATTGACCGTGTGCTTGAACAGTTCCACGAACTTGGGCAGTCGGGCGCCGTTGGTCGTCAGCACTACCTTCTTAAAGCGCTTCGACAGCTTGACCTGCATCAGGATGCTTTCAAGGGAAGGGCTCAGCGTGGGTTCGCCGCCCGAAATGGAGCACTGGCGAATGTGGTCGGGAAGCCCGTCATTCAAAACCTTGACGAGATTGTCGAGGTAGTCCGAACTGGGCTTTTGCTTGAACGGTTCCGTACAGAAGCTGCAAAACGAATTGCAGCCGCCAGGGGTGATGATGGTGAAATTCGGGTTATCGTAGCTCATGGCATGTCCTTGGGTTTGAAGTTCCTATGAGCTATGTAGCGACCAAAGCCTTAGACGGGTTGAAAAAATAGGTGTGGTGCGAACTGAACATTCGCTCGGACAAGGACCGACCGTACTCTTGGTTTTCAAGTTGGTCGGTTCCCTCGTGCTGGCGTAGGCGTTTTGGCGACAACACCACTGCGTCGATAAACTGCTGGGCCAGATGAAAAAATGCCCTTCTGCGTGAGCGAGAAGGGCATCTTGATTGAAGTATCGTCAGTTTCTGAAGGGCAGGTCCGCCCAAGTGGCAGTCAGTTCTTTGATGGATGTGTTGCGCAAGACTTCACGAGGAATCTTGTACAGCCCGTGCATTCCGGCGGCACGTGCATCGATAGCGCAACTAACAGCCCAAGGCGCTTTCGGATAGTGCTTGACTCGACCAGCCCAGGGGCCGCCTATAAAGCTGACCTTATAGAGTTGCGTAGACTGGCTTAAGGTGACCTTGGCGCTTTGCCCTGAAGGGGAGGTTCGCGAAAATTGAGATTTGGGTTCTGGACTCATTGTATGTTCCGAATTGGAGGGGACAATGGCTTTTTTGAGCCGCGGATGCGGTTTTGACTCAGGCGACCCGCCTAACGGGTATAGCGCAGGGGGCGCGTTGGTTGAGCGGGCCGCTCCAGGCACAATAAAGGGCACGCCAAAGAATGACCCGGTCGATGAATGAGTTACCAATCCTCACCACAAACGGCTAGCACTGAGCGGGGTGGCTTTTCAGGGGGGAACCGGAGGAAAAAGCCTCTCACCCCTGTGAAGGTGAAAGGCTTGTGAATGGTCGTAAACCCTGCGGATTAAACAGGTCAGTCCAGAAGCTTTATGACATCGCGAGCGTAGTCGTTGACTGCTTCGATGATGTTGAACTTGTCGGGATGCAGCAAGGGGTAGAGGCTGTGCGTGGCCACGACCACCTGCACTCGGGTGCAGTCCGCGTTACTCAGTGCTTTCCAGAGTTGCATCTCCGCCAGTGCGTCAAGTGATTGCTCAGGCTCGTCCATCAACACCAGCGGCGTGCCTCCGGTGCTGTGGGCAAAAATGGCCTTGAGCACTTCGGCCTGGTACTCCCACGGGCCAATCCAGCCGCGGCCATGGAGCTCCCGCGGCTCGCGACCGTGCGTCCAACCACGCAAGGCATACTCTTTGGGACAGGCTGTCCCGTCAAGGGCTGCCAGCAGGTGCTCCTGCAGAGCCCGGCTTTGTTGACCCGCACTCTTTGCCTTGGTCAGTTCGTCGTAATGCCGAGCGTCTTCCGAATAACCGCACATCAGCGCGTGCGTCGGGCTGGTCTCATTGCCGGGGATATGACCGGGCCGATAGTACAGCGCGGGTGCGTTGTCGGTTTCGACGGTCAATCCTTGCAGGAATTCCCAGGTGTCTCGCCACTCGTGGGTCTTTGTCCACAGTATCTCGGCGTCGCGACTGCGCCCGAGATAGTTGCCGTCCAGGCGGCTGTCTCCGGTCAATTGAGCCAGAAAGCGCAGCGCCAGCGACTCCATGAGCGCGGACTTGCCGGCGCCGTTGGGTCCGACGATGACGTTGGGCTTGTCCGTCGAGAACTGCAGGCGGCCCTTGTGCCGCCTCATCAGCAGAGACGTTTCCAGATAGGGGACTGCCTTGAAATCGTTGACTTTGAGTGTCGTGAGCATGTCATTGTCCTTGTTTAAATTTGGGGTTCTCTTTCAGGTATAGACAGCGCTGAGGGCCTTTGGCGCCAGGGCTAAGTAGACGTGTCTAAACCCTTCATCATGCCGTCGCCCACCTTGTCCCCGTCTCTTATGCGTACCCTGGTCCTGCCCCTGCTGGTAGCCACGGTCGCGCTTTCTGCCCTGCCGGCTGCACAAGCTCAGCCCACCCCGAACGACCCTGTGTCGATTCGCGAGGCCAAAGGCTGGGACAACCAGATGAAGAAGTTGGAGATTGACGGCAACCGGCTGTTGCTGGGCGCCTATCGCGCCAGCACCTACATCCATATCGACTTGACAGATGCGGATGGCCGCGTGCAGCTCAACCTGCAAGGCGCAGCGCTCGTGAACTACATCGAGCGCATTCTTCGCCAAAATCACGCCGTCCCGCCTGTCATGAAGGAAAAGTGCCTTTGGAGCAACGACCCCCAGACCGGTGACGCGCGTGAAGACTGCGTTCGTCAACGCTCCCAGGCCCTCACGGTGGGCAAGAAGCCCACCACAGCGGCGGTCACCACCTATTACTCGGCCGTCATCACCAAGGACTCCATGGGCATGTTCATCAAGGAGTCTTGGCTGACCGACAAGAAGCCCGCCGACAAAAAGCTCAGCCTCGACTGAGTTCGAGTAGCGGCAGAAAAGCCCCTGGAGGCCTCTCCCAGGGCTTCGCGACTTAAGCGCTACGCGGCTTCGGGCCCTTTAGCTTGGCCAGATGGTGCAATTTGCCTGTCTCGTCAGCCCAAAAATAGCCAACGCGCTCAAACTCGTAGTGGGCAGAAGGTGCAAGCCCCCTTTCAACCCGGACCCGCGTTTCGCGGAGAGCAGCTTCGTTGAACCCACCTTCTGAGTCAAAGAGTGTTCCGTAGCGTACCAACGTCGCTTCGGCACTGTCACCGTCGCTCAGCCAATGAATGACCGCGCGTGCCTTGTGGCTCGCGGCTTTCATGTCCACGCTGGCCAATTCGGCGTGCGCGTGAACTCGTGTGACATTGCCTGCATCGTCCGTCTCCACCTCGTTGACGAGCACGTTGAGTCCGTGCTTGAGCCGCACCCAGTTCCCGGGCGCCAAGCGCCAAAAGTTGGTTTCGGCCGTCGCACGCACATCCTCGCGCTCGACCCATACAGTGGAGGTCAGCGTCAAGTTGCGGTGACCTCGCGAAGCGTCCTTGGGGTGGTTGGGCACCGTAACCGCCAAGCTCTCTGCAAGATTGGTCAACACCAGTTCAACCGGGTCGGTGACGGCCAGCCTGCGCTCGACAGTTGGGCCCAGAACATCGCAAACGCACTCTTCCAGCACCGATAGGGCAACAGTGTTGTTGGCGCGCGCAAAACCGCACCGCGTGACAAACTCACGCAGCATTTCTGCCGTGAACCCGCGCGTGCGCAGTCCTGCCACGGTAGGTAGCACGGGAGAGTCCCAGCCGTCCACAAGGCCTTCGGTCACAAGGGCGTTGAGCTTTCGCTTGGACAAAACCACCCCTTCGACGTCCAGGCGCGCGAACTCGATTTGCACCGGTCGAGCGCCGAGTTTCGCGTGGCAATTGTCGATGACCCAGTCGTACAGCGGACGATGGTCTTCGAATTCGAGCGTGCACAGGGAATGCGTCACGCCTTCGAGGGCGTCAGCGAGGGGATGGGCGAAATCGTACATCGGAAAAATGCACCACCGCTTGCCTGTATTGTGATGCTCGGTATGGCTGATACGGTACAGCGCCGGGTCTCGCAAGTTGAGGTTGGCATGCGCCATGTCGATGCGCGCTCGCAAGACGCGTTCTCCGTCCGCGAAATCTCCACGACGCATCCGCTCGAACAAGACGAGATTGGCCACAATGGACCGGTCTCGGCAGGGCGAGTTCACGCCAGGGCGGCCAAAGTCACCGCGGTTGGCCTTCATCTCCTCGGGGCTGCTGTCATCCACGTAGGCCAAGCCCTTCGAGATGAGGTGGACGGCGCAATCGTGAATGGCCTCGAAGTAATCGGACGTCCACAGCACGCGATTAAAGCGAGGGGTGAGCCAGCGGGCATCTCGTTCGATGGCCGCGACGTATTCACTCGACTCCTTTCGAGGATTGGTGTCGTCAAACCGCAGGTTGAGCTCGCCGTCGAAGGCTTCGGCCAGACTGGCATTGAGGACAATCGACTTGACGTGGCCCAGGTGCAGGTAGCCGTTGGGCTCAGGCGGAAAGCGCAGGACGACCTTGGGCGTGCGGCCGCTGGCCACGTCGGCCGTGATTCGGGCGCGAATGAAGTTCTTGGGTTCCATGATGGGTCTCGCTGGGAGAGAATCTGAGTTCGGAAATTAAAAAGGCACCCGGGTGGGTGCCTTATCGTGGGATTTGCCTGAAACAGGCTGACCGCTCTTGTCAGTTAGTCGCTGCTCCAAGGCACGAATGCAGCAGCGGCGCCGGGTTGGCGCTGGGTTTGCTGCTGTCGTTGGAGATTGAGGCGCGTCATGGTGCTGCTGCGGTTGATGTGCGAAGTATATCGCAGAGTAGACTATTGTAGCAACTGTCGTTTAGACTTAGCCACGGTGAAGGCAAATTCGTACTGTCTTCATTGCGGCACCGAAACCAAGTGCGGACGGTCTTCAGTTTCAACGAGCGGGACGCCGGGCACAGGGGGTTGCACCGAATTACCCTCCAGCACAGTTCCGCTAACGGGTCGATGCAGCATGCGCGCCCGACGCGGAGCGCCCACGGCGATGCTCGGCTGCGTGGCGTCGACAAACACGTTGTCTGTTACGGCATTGTCGTCGTCTTCGACGATGACCCCATGTTGCAAGATACGTTCGAATCGGTTGTGCCGAACGATGTTGCGTTTAGCGTCATCCAGTACATAGCGGTGAAGGCCGTCAGTGTCGTAGTCTGGAAGACCACAGCCCATCAAGCGCACGTCACGAGACATTCGGCTGGCGACCCAAACGCCCACTGGCAAATCCGTGAACGCATTGTCGTGGATGTAGTTGCCCGTGGCACCTTGCAGTCGTTGCATCGAATGCGGATTGGTGGCCGCCTGTTCCCAGCAGTTCCGGTACAGCGAAACGCCGGCCAACGAAAAGTGCTCGAACACATTGTTGAAGACTTCATGGGGGCCGGAGGCGTCGATGGCCAACGCGGGTTGATTGCTGGCGAAACCGCCATCACGCAATACCGAGTTCTTCAAGACGTGGCCAACGCCACCTTCTTCAAAATAGATGCCCACCTGGGCAATGCGTTGAAGCGTCACGTGGTCGATGATGACGTCGGTGGTGTAGTCCCCGATGAATAGGCCCGCGCCATCGATGTCTTGGACTAGCAAGTTCTCCAGAAGCACTTCGGATGGCGTCAGGGCGCGTTGTTCTTGCGGAGAATGCAGCCGACGTTTTTCGTCCTGATAGGCTGCCCAGCCCACAGTGAGCCCGGAGCCCTTGTAGTGTTCGATAACGCAGTTGCGCACCGTGACGTTGCGAAGCACCTGTCCTCTCGAGTTCACATACACGGCAGCGACGCGACGACCATCGCCCTCCAGCACTGCCCCTTGGCAGTTGAGCGTGAGGGGGCGAACAATCTGAAAGCTGACATGGTAGCGGCAACCCGCGACCAGCGTCGTGTCTTGGGTCAGGACAGGGTCCTGCCATGCGCAGTCGTGCAGAGCAGTCGGTACTTGCAAGTTCGAGCCGACTGCACTCGGGTAGGGCACCGGTGTTCGAGCGGACTCACTAGGGCCGAGTCCGAAAGCTGGGCCAACGCCCAACGCCACCAGCAAGAGGGTTACGAGGCAACGCGAAAAAGGCTTCAAGAACATCATGCGGAAATGCAGGCGATGCGGGAACGCGGGCCGGGACCGTTATGAATGCGGTGCGGCCTACAGCGTCAGTTCAGGGGCCTGTGCGGCTTCGTAGCTCAGCCAGGTGTCGCCGCCGGAATGAAACCCATGCTCGGGGAACAGCATCGTTTGCAGCATCACAACGGCTTGTCGCAGATGACGTGCTTCCGTCTCCCCCTCCGTTGCAGCATACAACTGCACTTGCGAGAGGAACGATTGGAGCTTGGTGCGACAAGCCGCGGGTGTCGCTCCCGTCACGACGACGCGGGCCTGGGGGCTGGGGGCCCGGCCTGGCCAGCCAATGAGGACTTGGGACAGCCCCTGGAAGCAGAACTCGAAGCGAAGCTCCGCGGGTACCGGTTGAGCCGAAAGACCCAACAGCATTTCTTGGTCGCCGGAAAGAGCGTGGGTCCATCCCAGGGGATGACAGAGGTCGCCTCCGTTGGTACCAAACCATCCAGCGGGTGAGCCGTCCCAGGCCTCGTGCCACGAAACGAGTCGCCAAACGCGGCAGCGCGTCCCACACTCACTGAACTCGTCCAGCACGAGCAACACAGAGGGATAGTCACACGGGGGAGCACTGGTCATGGGTTGCAGCACCACGGGATTCAGCGAAGGCAGGATGGAGTTAGTCATCGGCAAAAACGGTCAATGAGTTTTGAGCACAAACAGCTCCCAGAATGCACGGTGCATGCTCCGGTGAGTCGAGGAGGCTTCAGGCGCCTCCCATTGTTGCCATGTGCGGCAAGAGGTGTGCAGGAGTTCGGCCGCCTGCGTTTGCGTCAGGTTGGCGGCCTGCCGCGCCGTACGGATTTCTTCCGGAGTGGGCTCACGACTAAAGTCGATGGCAGGTGCTTTTCGAGGACGACGGGTGGTCATGGATGAATGGCTCCAGACGAAAGAGACTTCGAAGGCAGGGCGGTCCGGTCAGCGTGCAGCGGCTTCGGACACAACGCGCGGAGCACGGGGAGCCCGAGGCTTGGGCGCGTAGTCCGCAAGATTGATACCCGTCAGGTCCAACAGAGCCCGCACGTAAGGCACGCGCAGCAATGTCATGGATGGGTTTTTGGCGAGCGCCCGCAGCGTGCGCGTATCTGGAACAACGGGCGTCAACAGTTCAGCCTCTGCCGCGCAGAGGGCGTCTTCCATCGTGCGTCCTTGGTAGAACGCTTTGGGACAACCCATGGCACCTATGGCAATGCACCATTGAAACGCGCCTTCGTTGTTCATTTGCCGGGAAATTTGTGTTCCCGGCACGGACGTCGTCAGCAGAGCTTCGAGTCGTTCGATGCGTTGGTCAAAGGTGAGTTTGGTCATGGTGCTGTTCTGGTAGCCTGGGTTGCGGTTCGCATGGTTCGATGGCGGTATCATACGCTCATTGAACGTAATCTGCAACTCCGCTGACCGCGCTTAGCTCACACCTCGAAAGCCGGCCTGGACGCCGGCTCAACCTCGTTGGAGGTAGTTAGAGGTAGTTAGGGTCATTAGAGGCAGTCCGACCAATCGAGCTTGTACCAGCCCGCCAGGGCCGCGAAACCCATTTCGAGCGCGTCGTCGTGGGTCACCACCTCTACGCGGGCGGGCATGCGGGGCGCACAGCGCAGCAACGCCGAAATCTCATCGAAGGTACGAACGAACCCTTGGAAGTGAATGGCTGGCACCAAATAGTCGTGCGGGTCTTCGGAGACCGCGTTGATACGGAACCGGGCTTCAGCAGGCGCTTGCGTCAGCGCGCCATAGAGCGTTGGGGAGTCGTCGTAGTAGCCGCCGAGCGCCAGGGGAGAGAACGCGACACACGCGACGCGGAGCTGCCACACCGGGGGATGCCCCGCATCGACCCGCTCCAGTCGCTCCGCATGGGTGTCCATGCCAGGGTCGTCCAACCGCTCCAGCATTGCCCAGTCTTCTGGGGTGAAACCGGATGCGTCGTCCCACATTTCGGTCAACTCGTCCTCGCCCACACCGTGAATGCCGCGCGCCATCAACAGCTCCGCCGCCAACGCGCCCACCGGCAAGTCTATCGAACGCGCCAGCACGTCACTCAGGTCGAGCACATACTCGAGCCCATCCTGGGTAAGGGCATCGCTCTGACACACGACGTAGCCTTCGAGAACTTGTTCGCGCAGGCTGACCGCCTCCTCCAGGAAGCGAAGCAAGACCGAGTAAGCGCCTCCTCCCGTGCTCCTAGCGGAGTCGCCCGGCGCAGAGCCGTCGACCGGCTCGGTCAGTTGCTCATAAGGAACGCGTGCAAGAGGAGATGTCTTGCGCCAATCCAGCTGCGCGACGGTGTGCCATCCGCCCGCTCGCCAGGCAGTCAAGGCAGCCCAGGCCTGTCCGCGAACTTCGTCACCCAACGCGTCGGAGACGCCCTCGCCGTCAGCTACGGCGGCGTAGTGGTGGTCTTCAGGCTGGTCCCCGGCCAAATACGGATAGATGCGCGACAGCAAACTGCAGACCGACTCGAACGCCGCAAAACTCGGCAAGTCCAGACTCTCGGCGACCGCGTCTTCCAGTACGCCGCGGGAGCATTGCACCCGGCTCGCAGCACGACCGACGTATTGCGACACCAACCGAGGCAATTCGGCCCAGGCGTTTGCAACGAGGTCTTGATAGCGCAACTGCAAGGAGAAATGGCTCATGCGGTGTTCCGAGGCATAGTCAGAGAGATAAGGTGTAAGTATACATCTGCTAAGGAAACAACGCCAGAAATAGCGAAATCCATCTGGCGCAACGGCGGACGGACTGAACAAGATGTCGGTAGGCTGGGCAGTCAATGGCCCGCAGGGGCTAAGCCGCCGGCGCTAGACGGTGGATGCATCTCGAAAAATCTTCTTTGCTCTGCGGCGTCGACGAGGCGGGCAGAGGTTGCTGGGCAGGACCCGTTGTTGCTGCTGCCGTTGCCTTCCGGGACGGCATTCCGGCCGGATTGGCCGACTCCAAGAAGCTGACTGCGCGTCGACGCGAAGCCCTGTACCCCCTCATCCAGCAACAGTGCTGGTGGGGCATCGGCGAAGCGAGCGCCCGCGAAATCGAAGAAGTCAACATCTTGCAAGCCACGTTCCTTGCGATGCGCCGGGCTGTCCAGGCATTGCCAGCGGCGGCGCACGAAAACTTGCGCGAAGTCATCGTCGACGGCAACCGCGACCCGCGACTGCCTGGCTTGCCCTCCGGCTGTGTCGTACGCACGGTCGTCAAAGCAGATGCCACGGTCGCCCAGGTGTCCGCCGCTTCCATCCTGGCCAAGGTGTACCGCGACCGCCTTATGGCCAAGCTGGGACAAGTCCATCCCGGCTACGACTTCGAGGTGCATGCGGGTTACGGCGTACCTGCTCACAGCGCCGCCCTCGAACGGCTCGGCCCGTGCCGGGAGCACCGCATGACCTTCAAACCCCTGAAGAACCGGGTCAGCAAATAAGCGGACCATCTGGTTGCCTCGGCGGTATCATTTAAAGCTACCTGAAATCAAGCGAGTCTTTTAGCTTGGAATTTAGGACAACCTCGCTATACGATAAGTCACCAACCAACCACGACACTATCATGCGTACCGCGAAACATATGCCAACCTCCAGCGCCTTTGTCGGCGCTTCCTGGACCAGCCTGCTCCTGGGCATTCTCGGCTTCATGGTCGGGCTCTGGAACGCTCCTACGCTGGTTCTGAGCGAGAAGGGCTTCTATTTCGCTGTCCTCGTGTTGGGGCTGTATTCGGCCATTTCGCTGCAGAAAGCCGTGCGGGACCGCCTTGAAGGCGTCGCTGTTACCCATCTGTACTACGCCATCAGCTGGACGGCCTTGAGCATTGCCCTGCTGCTATTGGTGGCGGGCTTGTGGAACGCTCAGCTCACCTTGGCTGAAAAGGGCTTCTACGGCATGGCCTTCGCACTGAGTCTGTTTGCCTCCATCACCGTCCAAAAGAACGTGCGAGACCGTGATGCCTGGGTGGAACCGGCAGCTCCGGCATTGGCGGACTCGTCCATTGACAAGCATTCCGACAAACACCTGGGTTGATGAGCCGAGGCGCAATCCGAGGCCTCCCTCCACGCGCTCGAAGACGACCGACCAAAGCCCCTTCTCAGGGGCTTTGCCTTTTCAGCACCCGCCTGTCTCGAATCGGCACGGCTGGATTTCGTGCAGTTCGTCACGTCTTCAGCGTTATCTTAATGCTGCTGTAAACGATACTACTCCGACGAGCGTTTAGAGGCTGCCGAAGGCAAACTCAGCGTGCTGAGGGCAATCAAGCGCGCGGGGCGCAACGTCAGCAATTCAAGAGGTGCATGTGTCTCGTTCAAGGATGTCGAAGGGCTTGGCCGTCGTCAGTGAGTTCCTGGCGCTAGGCGCATTGCTGGCCACGTCTGCACATGCCCAACCTGCGGTAGCCACGGAACCTCGCGCCGTTGCTGCGACAGCTTCTGCACCGGGGCCCACTGCCTCGGACCGACAACCAGCCCTGGCGTCGGCGCACGCATTGGTTGTCGACGAGCATACCGGTGCAGTATTGCTGACCAAAGAGGCGCAGGCGCCTGTGCCCATGGCGTCGCTGACCAAGTTGCTGACCGTGATGGTGGTTCTCGACCGGCACCAAGACCTCACCGAAGTGCTCGACATCGCACCCCTGGACCTCGACACCCTCAAGCACACGCACTCCGGGGTACCGGTGGGCGCACGGCTTACCCGTGCGCAGTTGGTTGAAATCGCGCTGATGGCGTCGGACAACCATGCCGCGAGCAGCTTAGCTCGCCACTACCCGGGTGGGCTTCCTGGTTTTCTTGCCGCCGTACAGGCCAAGGCCAAAGCTTTGGGACTGCGCTCAACGCACGTAGTAGAGCCTACGGGGCTGTCCCCGGACAACCAATCGAGCGCCGCGGACGTCGCCCTGGTGCTGGCGGCGGCCACTCGGTACCCTCAAATTGCCGAGGCCACCACGCAAGCTCGCGCAACCTGGGGCGCCGCGCCCCGCGAACACGAAGTGCGAAACACCAATGCACTGGTGGGTCGCCCCGGATGGGACATCTTGATGTCCAAGACCGGGTTCACCAACGAAGCGGGCCGCTGCTTGGCCATGCGCCTGCGAGTGGCGGGTCGTACGGTACTGGTCGTCTTGTTGGATGCCCAGGCCGCGACCGCGCGAACGCTGGACGCCGTCAACATCCAGCGATGGCTTGAGGGGCAAGTTGCGTTGGTCTCGTTGCCCGCAGAATTTGGGACGCCCAAAGGACACGCTCGGGTAATAGCGCATCGACCACACGTTGTCTGAGCCCACCCTAGCCGAGTATCGAAACTTCTCTGCGCGTCCAGTTGAAGTCCGTTGCACAGATAACTACAGCTGCTATAATCAACATAACATGCCGACTTAGCTCAGCTGGTAGAGCAACCGCCTTGTAAGCGGTAGGTCATCCGTTCGATTCGGATAGTCGGCACCAGTCCTCTTTCAGGTTCTTCTTGGATTCACGGCACGCCATGCGCGTTCTCTTCCTCGACTTTGATGGCGTGTTGCACCCGTTGGGCCTGGAGCTCGAAGCGGGACGCGTCATCAATGGCAAGCCCGTTGCAAGGCCCGTCCAGGTGGACTACTTCTGCTGGCTCGGGCTGCTCAAGCAATTGCTGGCAGGACACCCCGACGTTCGCATCGTGGTTCACAGCAGCTGGCGCGCGTCGCATGACCTGGCGCAGTGCCAAGGTTACTTTGGGGACATGGCCGACTTGGTTATTGACGTGACTCGCGCGGACCTGGAAAAGCTGGCCTCGATTCGCGATTGGCTGACGCATCACCCGCAGGTCACGCAGTGGCGTGCGCTGGACGACGCCGCAGAGGAGTTTCGCCTGAAGCCCGTCGACCCCGACGAGTTCGTCGACCCGGAGGCACCTCCCGACGTCCCGGAGTTCATCGAATGCCATTGGCAACGCGGTATCACCGCGCCTGACGTACAAGCCAAGCTCCAGGACTGGTTGAAGCAGACTTGTTAAGGGCCCGAGCTGAGCAGGGTGCTCACGATTGGTGCGTTAAAGCTCCGTGTCCACTAACAGCGCGGCAGTCAGTCGGTCACGGAGCTCGAGGAGCTGAGCTCTTTCAGCTGCATTGAAGGTGCGTGGCTTGGAATCTATGAGGCAGAGTGTCCCTATCGCACTCCCATCCAGGGTGAGCACCGGGGCACCCGCATAAAATCGGATACCCGGCTGGCCGGTGACCAAGGGATTGGTAAGAAACCGGGCGTCCTGCAAGGCGTCTTCAACGACCAGGATGTCGGCTTCAAGGATAGTGTGTGCACAGAACGCAATGTCGCGTGACGTCTGCGCGGCCGACCAGTTGTGTCGAGATTTGAACCACTGCCGGTGGGCGTCCACCAATGTGAACAAGGCGCTGTCCACTTCAAAGGTTGTGGCAGCGTCTCGCACAACTCGGTCAAATCGAGCCTCGGGCTGCGTATCGAGCAACAAGGTCTCGTAGAGTGATTGCAAGCGACGAGGTTCGTCGGCAGGGAGCACGGCAGGTGTGGGCATGGCTGGCAAGTGGTTAAATCAATGTCGGTGCGTTCGAACCAAATTTGACCTTGAATTTCAAGCCTTGGCTTGAGGTAGGTCAAACCGTCTCTGTGGGGAGTTCTTACTCCCGTGATGTTTGTCACGTGGCTGTGCAGGGGTCCTGAGTTCCGGTACCCCGAATTCTTGCGCTCAGCCGTGCTCTATACTCTGTTCAAGGTCCCCTACACCTATCCGTCCGCACCCTCCCGGGTTGCCGGCTATCGGCAGGAGAAGCTCAGGGTGCTCGCAGCAATGCGAAGCACGATACATCATGGTCATCGACCTCTTTGTGGCTAGTGCCATCTAGGGACGCCGAACGACAACGCGGACATCAAGAGTCTTCCTCGAGGACTTTCGGCGCCCGATTGGCGCTCAACTCAACGAGGACATTTTCCATGCAAGATACCAACAAGGCGCTCACTCAACTGGTTCGCTCGATGAAGCGAACGCTCAAGACGCAACACGGCATCGAGGTGCCCCATGCAGCACTGCGCGCCAGTCTGCTGCTAGCGCAAGGTGAGAACCCCCACGCTTACGCGGCAGGACAGGCACGCGAGCCTGCCCAAGTTGCTGCTTCCGACAATACGCTGCGTCAGCTCATCAGCGAAGCGCCGAAATTCTTCCATCCTGGCTACGATTTCGACGGTGAAAAGCTGGACTGGCTCGAAAGAGCTGGCCTGGTGGCGCCGGCAAAGGCATCCAAGCAAACGCAAAGGGTCGCTGCCTCCCAGCTGCCGCTTCGCCGGGTCTACCTTTGCGGGGACGACTTGGGCATGCTGAACCGGCTTTCATTGGACGAGGACGGTTACTTCATGATTCCGCAAGACTGGGAATTCGGGCCTGAATGCGAAGTGACTTTCGTGCAAGCGAGCATCCCTAAAGTTTCCAAGTACGGCTTGCCTGTCTATTTGGCGGAACCCGCCGAGTTCTTCAGGAGTCTGAACCTGAACGTAGCTCCCGGATTTCGTAGCCGCTACGAAGACCTGGGCGATGACAGCGGAGATTCCGGCTGGATTTCTGTTCACATCTCCGATGAGGAATGGAAGCTCCTGCTGCAGGTGCTGTTTCGCGTCACTACCCTGAAAGACCAAGTCAGCGAGTGGGTCGGTCAGCACTACGGGCGCAACTACGTCAAGGAACCTGAACGAGCCCAATACGAGTGGGTAGAGCGCTTTTTGGAAGCGCAGGACCAAGACTGAGGCATCCCGTGCTGACGTCCGAATAGGTGTTGTCCGTTTGGACAATCGCTCGTACAAGTCCGTCATCAGTTTGAACTGATTTTCAAAGAGCGCCACACCTTCGGGCTGTGGCGTTCATCTTTTGGGCCGTATAAGCCCATTGGCTACAGGTAGAGGCTTCCTCAAAGGACTTCTCCGTGGTCTTTCCCACTTTGCGCCACCTTAATCGCGAAACCCTGATTAATCTTCAGGTCGCGGAGCAGCGACGCGACGCGGCGGCGTACTCCTTGGCGTGGACCTGCCTGCGCGAGACGTGGCCGCTGCACGAATGTCTGCAACAGGGGCCTTGCGCGCCTGGCATTTTATCCATTGCGGCAGCTTGGGCTGTCGCATCGTCAAGCGCCTGGATGCTACAGGCGGGCCTGTTGGCGACCGTCGCTACCGCTTCTCTGGTGGCGGGCGGGCTTTACAGCCTGCAAGTTCTCGTGCGTGAGCGCGCCGCGGCTGTCGTCACCCTCGCGCAGCAGGTGCTGCAGGCTCGACTTCCAGTCTCGTCGCGAGACTGATGCCCCTACAAAAGGTTCCGAACAGCTTCCGGGCCCGCTCAGACGGTGGACGGGCGAAGATAGGGCGCCAGCTTATGGACGTACGCCGAAAGTTGCTGGACGAAAGCACACACGTCTTCCCTGTACGAGGTATCCGCGTCGTCCCAGGTGAACGGCGAGTTCAACCGAACGCTCAGTGCTTGCACTTGACCGCGAATGTCGTCGCTGAATACCAGTTCGAACGCTACCTGCCAAGCCTCGGTTTCTTCCGAGCATGGGGCGAGGGATGCGTCGGTTGAGCTGGCTTGGGCGATGGCGACATACCGTTGCGCGCGTTCCAAGACGGCTTGCAGCGCCACAAAGGCATCCGCCAAACTGAGCGAACTCATCATCGGTTGGTCCAGTTCGGCTTCCAGCTCTGCCCGAAGCATGTCCGCCACCGCGTGCGCGGCCAGACCGCTTGCGAAACTGCCTGATTCGTCGTGACGAGCCTCGAATGGATTTTCGGACTCTACGGTCCAGCCATGGGATTCGAGTAACGCAACTTTTTGGTCGAATTCGGCGCTCATGTGGGCCTCCTGGTCAGTTATTATTTTGAGATTGAAGGAATGCAGTAGCCATTGTAACACATATTCAAATTATCTTGATTGCCTTCAACAAAAGTAGAACGTCGTTGCACGCATCAACCTTTGCGTTGAACTTCGCAGCCGCTCAACGAAGGCCGGAGGTTACTGTGCACTTCCAGTTGGCTATACCCGACAGGACAAACTTTAAACGAAAAGGAACACCATGGGTGTCGATACCAAAGGGTTCACGCTGACGGACTGCAAAGATGTTCTCCGGATTGGCGCGCTCATCGAGCGTACGCTGAACCACCTCATCATTGCGGAGAAGCGTCTTCGCTACCCCGACCGCAAGGATTTTGTGCGCAAAGAAGCGCGTGAACAATTCCGAACCTGTACCCTCGAACTGCTGCCTACCAGTGGTGCGGTCCGATACGACTTTGTCTTTGACGGCGAGCAACGCACACTCACGTTGAACTTCACTTGCGATTGCGACCACGTCGATTACGGGCCCCAAAGCGTGAGCATGTCGCTGGGCTGCTGGGGGCGAAGTGGCCTATTCATCAAATCTGCACTGCATGCGCTGACGTTGGTGGGAGACAGCTGGTACGACGAGAACGACGGCGACAACATTTCCTACGCTCCTCTTGACGAGCGCAAGGTGACCGTTCTGGCAGCTGTTCAATTGGGCTATTTGTCGGCCTACGCAGTATCCGAATGGGTTCGGGATTTCGACAAAGGACTTGTCGGAACGGGTAGTCGGTTTGACGCTTACTTCGGCGCCGACGAAGCAGAGCTTCGCGCTTGCGTCGCTCTCGAAGACTACAAGGAGTGCGTCAGCGCCATCGAGGCGCTTGCCAATCGTCGCGTCGAGATGCCTGGCTTTCTTGCTGACTTCCACGAGGAGTCCTTGGCGCTAGCGGCAGCTTGAGACTTTACTGAACTGACTCAATGTGCACCCCCGTCCTGACAGACCGGGGTGCACTTCTTTGTCCCAGCTGCATTTCGTCAGTGCGGCAACAGGGGCCGGGCTTGCGCTTTGCTATCCAGAATTTCTCGGAACTGCGCTTGAGCTGAACGGCAAAACCCCTTGCCTGCGTTCTTGATTTGCCAGTCTGCAGCCGTCTTGGCGCTTTCGCGTTGACGAGACTCCTCAGCGGCATCCAGCGGGATACGCGCCACCTCCTGGGCTTCCAGGCTAACAATGGTTGCCAGCAGGTCGGCGTCGTAGGGACATGCCGTTCCAAGCTCATGCTGGTAAGCCAGGGTATTCAACGCGGCATACGCGTCGTGCTGGGTCTCGACCGATTCTGCAAATGCTCCACAGGCAAAGCCCAACGCGGCCATTGTGAGTAGACGAGAAAAACCGATTCGGATAATCATGAAAGAGGCAGCTAGGGCAGGCGGCGACCTCAAGCGAGGCCACGCCGTGTAGCCAGTCCCGCTTAGCCCTGGCCGGTGAGATGGTCCAAAAAGACGCCGCTGTCCAAGTGGAACAGCGGCGGTCTCAATCAAGTGCTAGGCAGGTTACTGGACTTCTTCAAGGGGCTCGGCCGAAATCAACAAGAATGCGTATTCACTGCTGCTTTCGGAGCACGAGAGGTCAAACGCCAGACCCAACAGTTGCTCCAGCGGGTCTTCCTGGGTATCAGCCGCATCAGGGGGCAATGTCAACGAGACCTCGCCATGGGCCACACCTTCGCGGGTAACACTGAGGTGGAAGCGACGAAGCCCGGGGGTCTCGTCTTCGGGTGTTTCCATCTTCATTCCCGAGCAAGTAAGTGCCTTGGGGATGAATACGGACTCACCGTTTTTCATAGCTGCCGTCAAGTACCAGCAGCTGTCGTGCTCGCTGAAGACAGTGTTACACGCCCGGGTGTAGGCGACATCCAACGCTTCCTTGAGCGAACGCGCGTCGATGTGGAACTCTTCGCAGCCGTAACCGAAGCGTACGACGTCGGCCTCCCAAAGGTCGTCTTGCACCGCGGCGGGTGTCGCAGGTTTTGCAGGTGTTGCTTGCGCGGGCCGTGAAGCCTTCACATGCTGGTTTTCTTTCAGACGAGCTGCAAGCGTGTTCCAGTTGCGTAGTCCTTCTTGGGCGGCGACCGCATCGAGCGCCTTCCGGTATCCGAGGGGAAGACCTTGGGCAGCCAGATAGGCGACGAGCGCGTGAGCGCGAGCGTAGGCTTGTTCCTTGGTAATGATGGTCATGCAATCTCCAAAGCGAGGCCTTGGTTTGAAGTTTTCGTGGTGCGTCCGTTGCCTGAAAAGCAAGGCCCCGCGAGGGGTTTGCAGTCAAAGGCGGAATAGGTTCCTGGGAACTCGAGATGGGCCAACCCTGGTAAGGGGGACGCGGCAGGCTCTCGGTGGGCCTTGTGTAAGTATAGACATGTAGTCCTGACGCCGGCCCGGCGACGAACGGTCTGACGCAAGCTCCGGAGGCGGGCAACAGCTTATCCGCAACTGAGCTTGGGTAGATTTTGAAGGCGTGCTATACCAAGGCAAGACCCTTAACATTCACTCAGGAACCGCTATGAAGCTCACTAGCCCTCTCACTGGCCAACTCATTACCAAGCATGCGCTGTTCGGCGCATTGACCTTCGGACTGGCTGCACTCGCCCTGCAGATGCCGTATCTTCTCGCAGGGGTCATCGCCTGTGCGCTGTCGGGCCCTGCCGCAAGGCTTCTGGTGCCCCACATCCCGGCCATGCGCGAACGTCATTCGTTCTGGACGACAATGCTCATGCTCGTGGGTTTCGTACTCATGGCTGCCGCCGGTGTTCTTCTGGCGTTCAAACTGAGTCTTGCAGTGTCATGTGCGATGTTTTCGCTGGGATTTTTGGGCCTGTTGGCTCCCGTGTTTGCTTCGCTGCAGAGTGACGCGGAAATCATCGACCACGCCGAACCTGACTTGCAGTAGGCCACCGGACGACAACGTTCTTTGCTCTAACTGATTCGCAGCGTCCCCTGGGGCGCTGTTTTTCATCGCGATGAGCGTGGCGCCCTGACGCGTACCGCCGCAACAAGTGACCCCTCACAAAGAAAAGAGTCCTCGACTCATGCACTAGGCATGAGAAGAGGACTCTCGTGGAATCAGTTCAAGACGTTAGTCGTGACCTGAATCCGTGGGGGAGCGGAAATGCTCCAGACGTTCTGCGAGGAACGCATTGGCCAAAACAAGGGAGGCCTCGGACAAGGTTGCTTGTGCTAGTTCTGCATGATGCATCGGGAAAAACGCTGCAAGAACAGTACACAAGGCCAAACCGACAGACACCCCTTCAGCAAAACCAGTGACCCGAGGGCCAGTGAGTTCGATGAAATGGACAAACGCGTTCTCTACACGTGAACGGTCAAGGGACAACAGCTTCATTTTGGTTCTCCACCAATTGAAACCATAGCCTCCTGCTACCACGGCCCCGATACTGCTCAAATCTGGTTGTGACCCAGAAGTGAGATAGCATCGGGGCCATCTCTTCTGGGGTAGCTACTTGCGCCTGCGCGGGAACACAAATGCACACGAGAGAGTGTGCGGCGACAGTAAAACAAAAACCAAATATGAACTCTAACCAATACTCGCAAGAGTGGTTGGAGGCTACGGCTGTGCGTCGAAACTCGAGGGGGTTGTGAGCTTCTAGCTTTGGCAGTGATGTAGTATCGGATAGGAGTGCATGGCACTCGAAAAATATGAAATGTCCTATGCGATGTGTAGCAACGAGCCCTTAGCCCATCTGTGCAAATAGGCCACCGAGTTTGTCGGGGGCCTTGTTCGTTATAGAGGCTGACGCTCAAGCTTGCGCGAGGGCCTTGACCGATACATAGTCGGTTTTTCCGGTGCCTAGCATCGGAATGGCAGCCACCGCCTTGATGACGCGAGGAACAGCCAACTCGGGAACCCCTGCAGCACGAGCGGCCACTAGCAGCGCATCGCGCGTGAGCGTTGTATCCGTCGTCAGGAGCACGATGGCTTCGCCCTTGGCAGCGTCTGGCCGAGAGGTCGCAGCATGGCTGAACGCGGCACTCGCGGTAACGGCCAGTTGCTCCACCACTTCGAGCGACACCATCTCGCCAGCAATCTTGGCGAACCGTTTGACGCGTCCGACGATGGACAGGAAACCGTCGTCATCGACACTCACGATGTCTCCCGTGGAGTACCAGCCCGCACCACGCTCGGTGCTCGGTGTTTCCAGCACGCCTGGCTTTTCGTAGCGCAAGTAGCCCGACATCACGTTGGGCCCGCGTACGCTCAGCAAGCCACCCTGCTCGACGCCAGGCACCGGGTCGAGTGCCATCTCCATGCCAGGCAGCAGGCGACCCACCGTGCCGCGCTTGGTGCCCATGGGCGTATTGACTGCAATGACGGGTGCGCACTCCGTCACGCCATAGCCTTCCAGAACGCGAATACCAAAGCGGTCAATCCAGGTTTGGCGCACCGCATCCGAAAGCTTCTCGGCACCGGCCACGACGTAGCGCAAACGACCGAAGTCGTACGGATGCGCGAAGCGGGCGTAGTTGCCCAGGAAGGTCGACGTCCCGAAGAGAACTGAACACGCGCGGTCATAGACCACTTCCGGGATGATTCTGTAGTGAAGTGGGCTGGGGTAAAGGAATACGCGGCAGCCCGCAACGAGCGGAAGCATCGCGCCGCAAGTCAATCCGAAGCTATGGAATAGCGGCAGGGCCACCATGAACTTGTCGTGCGGCGTGAAGTCGGCGACCGTGCGCACTTGTACGACATTGGCCAAGATAGACCGATGCGAATGGACGACACCCTTGGGCTTGCCTTCGGAGCCCGAGGTGAACAGCACAACGGCTGCATCTTCAGGTTTTGCACGTACTTGCGTCTGGCGTGCGAACGGCAGTCGCGTGGCGACCCACAGCTTATCTCGCACGCTGAACGTGGCCCTTAGGTCCTCCACGTACAAAACCTGGACGCCATCGAGGCCTTCGACGATGTGGGTAAGGCCCCCCTTTTCAAGAAACGCTCCCGAGGCGTAGATTTGTCGAATACCCGCGGCGACACAGGCTGCCTGCAAGCCGTCGCGTCCTGCGGTGTAGTTCAACATGGCAGGAACGCGCTTGATGGACGTCAGGGCCAGCAGCAAGCACATGGTAGCGGCCGCATTGGGCATGAGCACACCGACGATTTCGTTTTCTCGCGTGCGCTTTCGCAGCATGCGCTGAATGGCCAACGTGGTCTTTGTCAGGCTGCCGTAGGTCTCTTCAACTTGGCGCACGTCCTCCACCAGGCGATAGCCCGAACCGAAGCAGGCCTTGGCATCGAGGAACGCATCGAACAAGGTGCGCTCCGGCGTCGTGGCCACCATCATGTCCAGAAGAACCTGGCGCATGGATTCTCCCGACTTGCGTCGGCGCTCCTTGGCCATCGGCGCATCCGGCATGGCAATTTCACGCTGCGGTAGGACAGTCATCGAGATGCGGGGCAGCAACTTGCGGGGGTAGATGCCTGCCAGGCGACTGAAGAACGACGTGGCGGGACCGCTCAATCGAACGGGGACGACTGCTGCACCCGTCTTCGCGGCGGCAAAGCCTGCGCCGTCATAGACCTTCATCAGCGAACCCGTGGTCGTCAGGCGACCTTCCGGGAAGATGACGACCGGACGACCGGTCTCCAACAAACGGATGATTTGCTTCATCCCCATCGGACTCGTGGGGTCGATGGGCAGGAAGTCGACCAGCTTGAGCATCCAACGTAGCAGCGGCTTCTTCGTCATCGCCGTATTGATGACAAACGTGGCCTCCACCGGCAGGTTCAAGCCCAGCACCAATCCATCCAGAAAAGACTCGTGGTTGGCAACGATGAGCGTTCGCGGATTTTGAAATGCACCCAGGTCTCCCAAGAGCTTGACGCGAAAAAGGGTGTTGATGGCAGTGCGAGCGACGTTTCGAACGAGAGTTTTGAACATGTTAGCGGGAAGGGCAGGCCGGTAGTGAGCTGTACAAGGTTTAGCGTAGGCATTTAGGCAAATCAAGCCTGCTCTTCAACGTACCGTGCGATGCCCCCATGCGGCCCGTCAGCGCGGCTAGGGACAGCAGAAGTCGCTATACGGCTGTTCGAGGACATTTCTGAGTGACCTCACTCCCCAAGGAACCATGAGAAACGACAACGACTTCACTCCCGCATCGACTCCACCGAAGCGTCAAGGCTTCTATGAAGTCAAACTCGCCCAGGGAGAGCCGTTCGTGGCTGACTGGCGCGAACGTGATGCCAAACAAGGCAAGGTCTGGTGGCGACATGTCAGCGACGACCCCACGGCCGAAAAGAAACCGGTGTTGCTGGTCGGCGTCATTGGCTGGCGCAACACCGACAAGGCAACTATCGAGGCAGCGCTCAAGCGTGAGCCGACGGTGGCCGAGAAAATCGAAGCCGCTGTTCAGGCTCATCAACGCGACCTGCACCTCTACAAGTACGACCCCATCGGGCCGCCCGCCAACCGCACGCTGCGCGTGGGCGACGACATCGAGCTGGGCGCTCTGAAGAACTGCAAGGTCGTCGAGCTGCGAAACGATGGCCGCATTGTGGTGTTTTCGTACAACCGCATCGACAGCAACTACGGCAAGCCCATTGACCAAGGCACCCACTACATGGCGGTGCACTGGACCAACACGGTAGCGCTCGACAAGTGTCGAAATGACGCGGTCGTCAAGGACTCGACGATTTACGACGGGTACCGAACGACGACGTTGTCGAGCCTGCTGTCGCGCCAACTGCGCGGCTTGAACGACAGCCCCGTGTACCAACGCGGCTATCGGTGGACGGAGGTTGACCAGCAGCGTTTGCTGGAGTCGCTCTTCGCTGGCAGGGAAATCGGTCGCTTCATGTTCGTGGACAACCCGTATCCACAACTGGACGAAGTTCTTGACGGCAAGCAGCGGCTGCACTGCCTGTGGCTCTTCTACACCAGCCAGATTGCCTACAAAGGCCTGTACTGGCACGAGCTCAGCATTCGCGACCGCGACCATATCGAGAACCGCACGGTGCAGTACGTCGACCTGCCAGGAACCCGCTTCAAGAAATCCGACCTGCTGACCATTTTCTTGGAGGTCAACGCAGCCGGAGTTCCCCAGACGGAAGACCATCTCACGAAGGTCCGCCAGCAACGCGATGAGTGCCTCGCCCTGGAAGCACAGGCCTCCAAGGCAAAAGCCGCTTAACGCTGAATTTTCAAAATGGCCTCTCTTGCTCACGCAGGAGGGGCCATCTTTTATTGCGTGGTGAGTTCGGCTACACCGCCGCGTAGCGTGGCCGGAAGAACTCCTCCAGCACGCCGGTATCTCGGTTCAAGTGCCTGCGAATGCCGGCCACATCATGTACGACGTCTTCGTCCCGTGGTGCTCCCAACAGGGCTTCAAAATCCAAGGGGCACCCGTTGCAGTGGCAAGCCTCCAAGTCCATCATGAGCTCCAACTGTCCACCGGCGACGCGGCGCCCGACGATGCTTGAAAACCGTTTTGCAATGGCGGCAATCAACATTGTTTCGGCACGGCTGGCCTCCATTCGAGGGCCTTGATAGCCCGCGAGCTCTCGCAACGTCACAACGGGTTTGTCCGCCGCGGGCACGGAGGCGGGTACGAGCGCCAGACTTGGCGGTGAAACCGGCCCGTCCACTCGGCGCATGAGCAAGGACCAGTTCTGAAACCCGTGTTGGGCTGCGACCGCGTCAAGCGCTTGAGCTTGCGAAAGCGACTGGGATTTCCTCAGACGCTTGGCATCGCGACGGAATTGCTCAAGCTGGACGGACGTGAAAGTAGGGGCCATGGTTTGGACACTCCAAAAGTCGCGACCACTGCAATGCGCCCACACACTGAGTAAGTCTGCGACATTGGTTTGTCAAACCAAGCCTCACGGACTTAACGCGTTGCCGTCAATCCAGCTTTGCCATCGTGGGCGGGCAAGCCGACGCGACGGCTCTGCGCACCCAGTATAAGGGGCTGGACCCGCGTTGGCTAGTCCTGGCGTTGCGAACCCGAAGCTGCAGGAGCGCGTAGCGCGGGCATCTCGGAAACCACTGCTGGCAGGTTGGCCGTTGCAGCCGAAGCTGTCGCCAGGACGGCTGACGACGATTTCGCCTCAGACGTCATCGAGGCTTCGGCGCTGTCTTGCTTGCTGCCCGCGGCAACAGTGAGGGGAAGGCCTTGGCCGAACGCGGCATGCAGCAGGGCGTCCACATAGACCTGGGCCCCGAGCGCTGTCAGGTGGATGCCGTCATCTGCCCGAAGGGCGCGCACCTTGCCGTTATAGCTGCCCGACTCCACATAGTGGCCGTCCTTGTCGGCAAATGGTGCTGCTTCGTCGATGACCACTACCGAGTCGGGCTGGGCCGCCAGCGTATCGCGAAGCACCTTGCGCAATACAAGCATCTTCTTTTCCACGCCGGCTTCGCGCATGACCGGGGGGATATCCCAGTACAGGGTTGCGTGCGCTTGACGAGCGGTCGCAACGATGGCATTGATGCGTTCCGCATAGACGCGCAGCCAGTCGGCAGTGCCGAACCCGTAGTGCTTGTGGGGCACGAAGATATCCTGCTCGTCGTTTGCTCCTACCATCATCGCTATGACCGTGGGCTTGTTTTGAGCTACCAGCTCTGAAAAGATGGTCGGCCAGTCGTAATAGCCACTGTTGCACAGCCCCGACGACACCTTGTGGGCGTCCACGACAGTCCATTGCTTGTTCTTGGCGGACCACCGCTTCAAGCCATAGGCTATTTCACCCATGACTGAGTCTCCCACCAGCAGGATGGTTCCGCTGCTGAGCGCCGGTGCAGGCGTATTCGTCGGTTGCATGAGGGCTGAAAGCGCGCTTGCGCCTCCCGAGGCGGCGAGATGACCATCCTCGGCCGTAGTGGGCTTTGGGGGAAGGCCGCTCGGTGATGCGACGACAGCGCCTGGTGGGCTGGTCGATGTCGCCAGCGCAACAGCAGCGAGCTGGGGAAGTTGAACCGAGGCCCGTGGGACATTCGGCGATTTGGACGCCGCAGAGGTGCCCGCGTAGTCAGTCGACACAGTTCGAGGTTCTGGTACGCCTTCCAGAGCGGTCAACGCCTGGGCTTGCAACGCGATTTTCTCGGCTTCTAACCAGTCGTGCAATAGGTCCGGCAGGTTGGCGAGTGCCGTGTCGAGCGACTCCAGAGCGGTACTGACCACGGGCTCCAGGCTCCACACAGTGATATGGCTACTGCGCTCGCGCACAATGGGAAGCTGATACAGCCCCACGGCAGCGGCCAGTAGCAAAAGACGGAAGGCTACGTTCATGCAAACGGGCTCAGTACTTGAAGTAGATGAAAGGCGGTAGGCCTGCAGGGCTGGCTGCCAGGATGGTCATGAGCACGACAGCCCAGAAAACCAGTTGCGCCCAGGTCCTCGAAACGTAGCGCGTCAAGACGTTCCCCGCATCCGCCAACCGGTGCTCCCCAAGATGGGCCAGTGCAGCGCCTACGATAACCAGCAACGTCATCCCATGCTCCGCTTGCCAAGTACCGCCTGGCGCGACCAGGGCCTTGAAGAATTCCAGCGCCGTGGTGAAATCCGGCGCGCGGAACCACACCCAGCCGAAAGCGATGAAGTGAAATGCAAGGAACCAACGCAAGATGCGGCCCGCTGTCGACACGGGCTTCGAGGTAGGCGACAGCCACAACTTGGCCACCGTGGAATAAGCCACTCCGAGTGCTTGCCACACTCCCCAAACCAAGTAGTGAAGTGCCAGTCCATGCCAGGCTCCGCACACGAGGAACGTGACTACTACGTTGACAACCTGCCAACGCTTACCCTTGGCGTTGCCTTTGAGCGCGGCGATGTAGAGGTAGTCTCGCAGCCAGTGGGACAATGTCATATGCCACCGACGCCAAAACTCCTGAACACTCTGCGACAGGTAAGGACGGTCGAAGTTGCGCGGAACCTCGAACCCCAATAGGAGCGCGACGGCCGCGGCGAGATAAGAGTAGCCACAGAAGTCGGTGTAGAGCTGAAACGAATAGCCGTAGACAGATAACCATAGACTGACCGGGTTTTGTTCCGAGGGCTCGCTCCAGGCGGCATCCACGCTTTCGCCGAGCAGCGTCGACAGCACCAGCTTGTAGAACAAGCCCAAGCACAGCCACCCCATTGCGCGGGAGAAGGTCGCGGGGGTCTGGTTCTTGCGGGGGTCCGACGCAATCTGGCGCTCCCAGTCCGTAGCACGCAAGATGGGGCCAGACAAGACGGTCGGAAAGAAAGACACGAAGCCGAGTACGTCGAGCAGCGACCAAGGTTGCAACAGTTGCTTTTGTTGGCGCGCGAACAGATACGTCAAGCCCTGGAAGGTGAAGAACGACACGCCAAGCGGTACCACCCAGTGCGCAAAGGGTTCGGGCAACTGGCTCTTGGGCAAGAGCTCGAAGGTCTTCCAGAACGCCAGCTGCAGGACACCTACGCCCACCGTAAGACGAGCGAAGCTGCCTTTGCGCCCCGCCCACCAGAGGCAAATCGACCAGCCCGTCAAGTATGCGAGCAGGGGAACGCTGGCCGCGGCGTAGAACAGCGCATTGGCGACGGCTAGAAAGCCGCTACGTGCCTGTCGGCTGTCTGGCAACAACGGCCAGAGGACGCTGACAAGCAGGAAAAAGAGGACAAAGGAGATGGTCGGGAAGAGCATGGCAGAGCGGGGGTGGCTCTGCCTGTAGAGAAGTGGCTTATCCGTTTTGCTAGCGTAGCGGAGGTTTTCGCTACAATTTCACCTTCTCGTGCACCCCAGGTGGGGGTCGCCGTAATAGCAAGGAAGAGGATGTCACAGTGCTTTGTCCCCACGTGGGCACGAGAGCTCACCGAAGAGGTCCTGGGCGCGGCACCGTTTCGGGTCGGCGATGAGATACGGCATCCCGACGGCCGTTTGGTGCGCGTCATCGCGGGACAGTACTGGGGCCAATACGGTTTGTCCAACCACTGGAGTTGGCAAGAAATCGGACCCGATGGCCAAGTCGGGCCAACAGAGTCCGGGTACGGCTGGCAACCCGCGCGGGATTAGCGCAGGAGCAGGGCTTGCTTAGTACGGCCTGTGGGGCCCGGTGTGTGCCCCAGTTCCAAGGGGCCGGTCAATGGCCCGCGCTCAGCGCCACACCCGATGGGCTTCGTGGACGGCTTCGCTGCCGTCGTCATCTTCCCACAAGTGCCACTGCACCCCGTCCGGGACTTCAACGACTTTGGCAGAGCCGCCGCGCCAGGTGCAGTTCTGACCTTGGCGTCGCCCCACTTCGGCGACCAGCCAGGGGAGCGTGCGCACAAATCCGTCCCTCAGCAGGAAATGCAGCTTCCCATCCTTGAGAATGGCAGTATGCGTCTTGAGCGCGAGCTCTGCCTCGTCAGCCGACGCAGCCAAGCCAAACTCTTCAGCCGCAAAAGGCTCGTCAAACGCTTCCGGGTGGGCTTCAAACAGTCCATGCAAAAGACTGCGCTCGGGGACAAAGCCGGCGATTTCCGTGCTGATGACAATTCGCTGCATCTTCGTGAGGGTGTGTTGAAGCTGTCTGTGACTATAAAAGCGCTCTGAGGTTTTCAGACACTGAAGCTGGAGCCGCAGCCGCAGGTCGACACTGCGTTGGGATTGCGAATGACGAATTGGCTGCCTTGCAGGCTTTCCTCCCAATCGAGCGTTGCGCCTTCGACGTAGGGCGCAGAGAACGGGTCGACAAACAGGTCAAAGCCTGTTTCGTGCAGCACCAGGTCGTCGTCCGCAGGCCTCTCTTCGAGCATGAAGCCGTAACTGAACCCCGAGCATCCGCCACCTTGTACAAAAACTCGCAAATTCGGCACACGCTCTTCTTGAACGATGCCCACGATGCGTTCGCGAGCGGTGTCGGTCAGTTTAACGGGAAAGGGGGCGGACATCAAACGCTTTCAACAACACAGAAGCTTGGTTTAGCGAAATCGCTTTAGGCACTGGTGCTTCTGAAAGAGACGGGCGCTATACGCCAGTAGGAAATAACTCCTGTCACCCTTTTTAGAGGTCACATCATGCGTAAACTCATTCTGATGACGGTTCTGTCCCTGTCCCTGTTCTCGGTCCTGGCCTTCTCCCAAGAAGTGCTGCCGGCCGACGCTGCCGCCTCGTCCTCCGTGGAAAGCTCTCCCGCGCCCACCACGAAGGCCGAATCGGCTGCCAAGACGTTCGGCCACTGGATGGGTCGCATGGTGCGCACTCCGGTGAATGTCGTCAAGTCGCTGGCTCAAGGTGTCAAGGAAGGCGCTTCGTCTTCTCCTGCCACTCCGAAAGTCGCTGTTGCTTCCGCTTCCGCCGCCATCCCTGCGCCGGCTGCTTCCGCTGCAACGATGCCTGTGATGACGATGGCTTCGAACGAGGTTCCCGCCTCTTCGTCGCTGCTCGCCAACATGCGTGACAAGCTCGCTTCGCTCCGTACCGCGGCTCTGACCAAGGTCATCGGAACCCAGGCACCGGCTCCTGTCGAGGACCGTAGTATCCGCAACAGCGTTGCCGTGAACTGATTCTTGGTTCATTCATCAAGCCCACTTCGGTGGGCTTGTTCTTTTGCGTTTAAGATACGTTAGCAATACAGAACAACGACATCTGCCGCATGGCTTCAAAATGACTCCTTCCGATTTCAACCTTTGGCACAGTCTTTCGCGCATTCTGAACGTGATTCCAAGCCAGGTTTGCGTGGAAGAAGACGGTACCATTCGCTTTCTGCTGGCGTTGGGAACCGATAACGTCCCCCACGAAATTCGCGACTATGTCGACGAGGCCTGCCTGCTCGTCGACGTCGAAATCAACGAAACGGGTTCGGACCTTGCTTTTCTGCTGCACGAAAACGTTGGCGGCATCAAGCGCTACTGCCAAGTAATTGCTCGGGACAGTTACTTGCCTGGCCCAATTTTCATTGAAGCTACCGTTTTTCCGGAGACAATGACCCGGCAGGTGGCCGCCCAACGCGTCGAAGCCCTGGCCTATGTCGCCGAGGAAGCCGACGGCCCAGCAACCGAACAGACTGCCACCCCTGACGAACAGGGCACCCCGCGGACTGCCAGTGGCAGCCGACCCCGGATGGTTCGCGCGCAGGACCGTGGTCTTACGGCATGGCTGCGTCGACTGTTTGCTTGAGCCTGAGACCCTCATCCCCTAGCCGTCGCTGCCGGAGCAATCTCTCTGTGAAGTTGAAGTCCCTCGTATTGCTCGTTGCCTGTGCGTTTTGTGCAAGCGTCTCGGATGCGCACCCCAAGCAGCTTTCCTCTGCGGACTCCACACGTCCCGTCTCCAAGCAAGAGGCGCAAGCTTTCAGTGACCGCATCGCTCGGCTGCAAGAGCACGGTGACCTGCATGCGCTCAAGGCCTATCGCGCGGACTCGCAGCTGGTGGTCATGCTCAGTCATCAAGGCAAGCCCACCAGCATGCGGTTGACGGGGCAACCCCTTCAAGCGTTTCTACGAAACAACATCCAGACCATCGAAGACGTCAAGACTGCAAGCTCCTGCATTTACACCGCGCGCGACGATGGTCAAGTCCAGCGGGCTTGCATCTCCGTCAACGCCAATGCACCGGCTCCGTTCTACACCGTCGCACTCGTCTCGCGCGATAAAGCGGGGTTGAATTATCCTGTCACGCTGGTGACAGATGACCTGCAAATCGCGCAGACCATCAGCCAAGGCGCCCTGGCTACCGGTTCGGACGAGGAAGACGACAGCGATATCGACGACGGACCCGGAGACGATGCTCCGGAACCAGCGACCCCTTTGCGCGATAACCAATCGCCACAGCGAGGCGCGGTCTTCGCTATCTGAGCAGTTCCCGCGGGCTGGCATGGGCGGGTGGGGTGGGGCGCGTGCGCGCTCGCCGGCTGTAGATAGCTACACCTGGCAGGTCCACATCCAACAGGTATTTCCCGTGAAAAATATTTCTCGTTTTGCCAAGCGACTGGGTAACCGGTACGCCCAGGCCCTCCGTCAGGCCAACCGCAAGGTTAATTCGTGCTTTTGCAACGGCCTGACCACGCGTCGCGCCGCCCGCTGTGCGGCTCGCAACTACCGTGGCATCACCACGCAGATGCGGCAAGCCGCCACTCGCGAGGAGCTAGGAGAAATCCATGCTCGACCGGCGTTTCGGCCTTCGCATCCGGGGCTGCTCCATAAAGCGATGCGCGAAGAGCGCGCACGACGGGCCCTGGAGGAGGCCAGCCTCTGAGGCGCGCTGACGTGGCTGAACTGATTGAGCTTTCCTACTTCGCGCAGGACTTGTCACCGCAGTACGACCCCAGCCGGAACTTGTGGTTCTTGATGGCCGCAACCGGTTGGAGTCTTCCGCTGTACTTTGCCCTGAAGAACAAGCACGGCTACCGACTGGCCAACCGCTCGGACTTCGTTGCGCAAGTGACTTCACTTGTCGGCGCATTTTCGCGCGACTATGCCAGTTTGGTCATCCCGCAGTCCCGTTCGACGTTCATCGAGGAAGTTGCGCAAGGCTGTCAAAAGCCCGTGCATCAGCTGCGTAAGCGCAGCAAGGCCGATATTTGCGAGCGCGCCCTGGCGTTGGCAACGTGGTCACGACTCGAACGCGAAAGCCAGGCTCGCGCCTGGGCCGAGATGGGCAAGGACTTTGCTATCAATGTCATCAAGTCCAACCAGCGGCACCACTATGTGGCGCATCTGTTTGAGCCCTTGAAGGAGTTGCGCGCAGAGGCCCGTACCCTGATTCTGGACGACTTCGTGATGTCCGGTAACACTTTGGCAGCCATGAAATCAGTCATGAGTACGGACAGCGACAGCCCAGGCAAAGGCGCTGGAGCAGATGTATTCGCCGTGTTTTACCAACAAGCGTATCGAGGCGGCCTGGTCCCGTTCGTTCGCTGATTACAAGGAACTTCCATGTCAGACAGCATTGTTTTGCAAGAACACCGCAAGTTGGTGCGAGCCTGGATTTGGTTTTGGTACAACGACGTGACGCGTCTGTTAGGCGTCATGTTCGGCCTTCACCTCGTCGTCGTGCTCCCGGTGCTCATGGCACTCGGGCTGCAAGGAGAAAACCTCCGGCACGGTGTCGTCGGCGCCTACGTGTTCGTTCTCGCATGGGCATTCCTGGACAACGACTATAGCCAGTTGCGCCGCATCGGCCTTGATGAATACCGAAAACCGCTGAACCCCGGACCTTCGTCCTCGTCTTGATTTGAACGCCCCCTTCTCGCAAGAGCTGGGGGCGCATTCTTTTCCAGTAGGGCAGCGTCTGGCTCAGATGCCAGTCGCATATTGCGCGGCGTCATGCTCACGCTGGCCGCTGCGGATGTCATCGTCCAACTCGGCTCGAACTTGCGCACGCGTCTTGGTGTTTGCGGCTGAGGCAGGCGCCGAGACATGGGCCAGGTCGCCAAAGGGCACCTGGCCTGCCCGCAAGAACTCGTTGCGAATGGCCCGGCCTTCGCCGCTGTCGTCGACGGAATTCTGAACAAAAAAGCGCCTGGCGAAAAGCCAGGCGCTTGCATTGAATAAACTTTCGGCTTAGCCGACGTAGCTAACGTGAACTCCGAACAACCGCACGGTGTCGCGCTGGCCGTTGAGCCCAGTTCTCTTCGAGAACAGCCACTCCAGATAGGCCTCGAACCCCGTCTCGCAGTTTGCCGGGAAGCTGTACTGCACGGGTCCCAGGGTGCCCTTTCGGTAGTTGATGGCGAACTCGACGAGCCAGAGCGGCGTCGCCAAGACTGCCAGCAGTGTCATGTAGCCGCAAAACAGCAAGCCGAAGTAAAAGGCCGGCGACAGGAGGGAGAGCAGTGCCCCGAGAAGCTTCTTCGAAAACGACAGCATAGTGACCTCTTGATAGGTTGATTCTAGCAAGGTATAGCGCCTGCGAATCGTCAGTCGGCCCACCGCCAATCCGTCCAAAGGTTGGGGCCTGCCCTCCTAGGCTTGCAGGGACTTTCGGAGCGCACCATAGAGCACGTCCGGGTCGATGACCCCGTTCAGTCCCGATTGGCAGCCGTCGTTAAGCTCGACCACCCACCACTTTCCGGCCGTGTCTCTGGCAATGTCGATGACTACAAAAGGAATCTTGTCGACCAAGCGAACCGCTACCGCGTCGGCAAAGGCGAGCCCTGTGCGTTCGAACTCTGCTGTGGCCGCATGCACGGGCGCCCAGTCGCTGATGTTGCCCCAGTAGTAGCCGTGAGCCAAGCGCTGACCACGAAAGTAGAAGAGACGCCACTCGTTGGTCACCGGCGTTCCCTTGACGGACGTCTCGAAGGTCTCAAGCGGGACGTATTTGCGTAGGACGACCCCTTGGGTGCCGATGAGGCCATCGGTCGCGAGGTCCGCCCCCATGTTCACGGCCGCCTGGAAGTTCGGCGCATACATCTTCGTGAACCACTCGGACTTTCGCGAGTTCGTGCGACCTTTGACCACAAAGGCGTTCGCGCGCTCGGACTGCGGCACCTCCTCAAAACGAAACCACGTGGGGAAGGTCACATCCCGGAGGTCTTCGTAGTAGTCCAGCTGAGCGACGTAGCAATGCTCGCGGTACGTATTGACGAGCCGCGAGCCCAGGAGTTCCACGTCCTTTTCAAGTTCGTTGTAGAACGGCAGACAGGCGTAGCGCCCAACGACCAAGCTTCCCGCTGGCACTTCGGCACGGTAGGTGTAGACCGGAAAATGTCGTCGGACAGCCAGCTCTTCGTCCTCATCGGACACGCCGGGTCTAAAAAGTACGCAGGGAGTCATAACGCTTCGAGGTGGTAGTGCTGAAAGGCTTGTTGGAGTTGAACCGCGGTCCAACGGGCGCTCAGGAGTGATTTCCAGAGGAACGTTGCTTCTGGAAAATAAGCTACACGTATGATATCATAGCAAGTGTAACTCACGTAGAAACAAGACAGGGATGGATGACAGCCAAGCGCGATGCGCCCTGCATTGCTTGACACGCGAACTTGAAAAGCGACTCTGACCCGTTCGGCGGCGTCGCTGCGCTCTTCTCCACGAAAGACCTCTCACCATGAACACCCGCGGCGTACTCGCAGGCTCCTTTGACCCCATCACTCGCGGCCACGAGTGGCTCGTCAAGGAGGCCGCTCGGCTGGTTGACGAACTCGATGTCGTGATTGCTGCCAATCCGACCAAGAAATACACTTTCGATGATGCGACGCGAGAACGCCTGGTGCGCGCGGCACTCGATGACCTAGAACTGCCTCGAACGAAGCTGCGGCTGCACTTTCTGCCGCACAAGAAGGCCCTTGTGAAGTTCGCAGACTCGCTCGGTGCGACCCATCTTATCCGGGGTATTCGCAATCTCCAGGACTTTTCGTACGAGACCAATCTGGCGCTCATCAACAAGGAACTGCGTCCGGAAGTTCGCACGGTTTTCCTCGTAACGCCGCCAGAGCTGACGCAAGTCAGCTCGTCGACCGTCAAGAGCCTCGTGGGTCTAGAGGACTGGGAGGCCGACGTCCAGAAGTGGGTGCATCCGGCAGTTCTGGAAGCCTTCCGCCAACTTGAAGCGAACAAGCAGTAAGGCAGGTCTGACCATGCGCGTCGCAATCACGGGAAACATCGGCTGTGGCAAGTCCACGGTGCACGCACATTTGTGCGAGCGGCTCCCCAACTACAAGGGCGTCAGCGTTGACGACATGGTTCGCAGCCTGTACCAGCAGCCGCAGTACCTGGAAGCGCTCGAAGCCGCGTTCGGTACCCGCGACCGCAAAGAACTATCGGACCAAGCGTTTGCTTGCCCGCAGTTCAAGCAACGGCTGGAGAACTTTGCCTCAAGCTGGGTGGTCCCAACCCTGAACCAGGCCCTCGAACAGCCTCACGTCATTGTCGAGTTTCCGCTCTTGTACGAAATGCCCGGATGGGCCCAACGCTTCGATTGGGTCATCGCACTCGGTTGTGACGAAGAGACTCAACGGCAACGAGTACTGGCCAGGGACAAGATGAGCCCGGAGAAGTACGAGCAGGTTCGTGCAGCGCAGCTGTCTACCGCCGTCAAGGCCGCCCTGGCGACCGCCTATATCGACACGGGAACGAGCTTGGAAGGCGTCAAGCAGGCCGTTGATGTGCTGGTGCCTGACATCAAACGTCGTGCGCTCTGGCTGCGATGCCGGAACTTCTTCGGCAGCGACGCGATTGCCGATGCGGTGTTCGCAGCTTACAGCGAGTCCCACCGCGCCTATCACAACCTCGAGCACCTCACGGAGCTCTTTGCGGCCCTGGACGTGCACCTGCCGGCCCTGGAGCACGGACGCGCTGTCGAGATGGCGGTCTGGTTCCACGATTTCGTCTACAGCACGAATGTAGCGCTGTATCCTTTCAACGAGGCCTGGAGCGCCAAGGCGCTCTTCGAGCAATGTCGGGACAAAGCACCGGCGCTGCTCGCACGGATGCATGATGAAATCATGCTTGCTTGCGAGTTCATTGTTGCCACCAAGTCGCACCGCATCGACTCTCCACGCGTGCTTCGCGACCCGGCAGCCTTGCAAGCGTGCAAGCTATTCCTTGACGCGGACTTGAGCATCCTGGCGTCGCACCCTGACCGGGCAGCCCGCTACGATGAGGAAATCACACAGGAGTGGGTGCAGGCCGGCAGGGGCGTCCCCCTGGAGACGTTCCGGCAGGGACGGGCTAAGGCACTCGCTAGTTTCGCCGCTCGCCCACAGCTCTATCTGAGCCAGGAATTTGCACACCTGGACGCACCGGCACGAATGAACCTGGCTGCGCTGGTCAACCACTGGTCCTCGAACAAGAGTCAAGGCTAACCGCCATGCATCTGTTGCTTAAGGCGTCAGACAGGTCAAACGGTGGCGAAAAGACACAGCTGCCGGAAGGTGTGCGCGTCATCGAAGTGCTGACGTCCGGCTACACCTTGGTCGATGCAACCGATGTGGGTGCTCAGGCGCTCAGAGGCCTTCCGCACTGGGTCGTCGAAGTCCCAGGTGTCGCGTTCATCGCCCCACCGAACGATTTCGACCACTACTCGTTCGGCGATATCCAGCGCAAGCTGTTGGAAGCCAAAGCTCGACGCGCCAAGCAGGGTCTGAGCTAACGAAAACGCCATAAAAATCGCCTTCCCTGTTGAGGACAGGGAAGGCGTTTGAATTTGCGGACTGCGAAGCGTATCAGGCGGGGGTGAAGCGCCCGTGGAAAAGACTCGTCGTTTCGCCAGGAACGTCTGTGGAGACGACCAGACACGAGCCCATTCGGTCCTGAACGTCGTAGACCGCGCCTACCGTCACGGGAGCATATTGGCTGGCACGTCCATCCGGGCGTTCCATCAATCGCACCTTTGCAGGAAGCGGCGACAACGGGGCAATGGCCCACGACTCTTTGGATGTGTTCATCTGATTTCCTTCGTACAGGGGCTCAGTAGGTCAGGGTGTCGAGACGCTCGTATGAAACGTTCGCCGATTGCAGTACCAGTTCGACCTCTCGCAAGCATTCATCACGGCCACCGCCGCAAGTCTGCCAGGACCTTTCACGCAAACGCGGAAGGAGCTGCTCCAGGTCGGGTTCTAGGAAAAGCGGGTCCAACAGCGCACTGCCCTCGGCGCTGAGCGCTTCCAGCTGACCCGCTTCGAAGTCACGGCTGTCGGTCAAGCGCAGGCTGCGCATGCGACGGAGCACTTCGACGATGTCGTCGTGCGATACGCCGTTGTCCATCCAACCGCGGGCGAACGCATAGCTCTTTTCGACCCAGTCGCAACGCTCCAGCAACTCATTCGAAGCGCCGTGCTCGGCCCAAAATCCGCGCACGTCCTCTTGAGTGTCGCCGCTCAGTTCTTCATTGACGTACACTACTACGATGCGTACGTCTTCGGGTTGAGCTTGCAAGAACGCAAGTACGTCGCGCATCAGGTATCGCGAGATACTGGAAGTGCTCGACAGCGCGTAAGCAGGCTGTAGGTCAATGACCAACACTCCTAGATTGTCCTTTAACATGATTGTCCTCCTGTGCGGTATAGGAAGCCTTCTGCGGGACGGAGGGACGGACGGGAATAGGCGTAGCGGGGCAGAGCCAGGGAGCCCCCGAAACTTCCGGGGCGGGTTCCAATGCACTGTTAGGACAAGCTAAGCTCAGGGAGCTCTGCTTCCAACTGGGCCACGCAGGTCTCATACTTCTTGCACCAGGGGTTATCGGGGGTCTTGCGTGCTTCGTCAAAGTCCCAAAAGTCTTGCAGCATGTCGCTGATACTGTCCGTAGGGCTGACTGGGCGCTCGCCCTGTTCGGCCTGCCAGAGCCGGTAGGTCTCTTGCTCCGCCAGCTTCTTGGCGCGTACGTGTTTGGACGGAAACTGCGCGGCGACGGCGGCGGGTTCTGGCAGAAGGTAAGGAGAGTTGAGGAACTGAAAACTCTTGGGCGCTTGAGCTGAAGTCAAGAAACTCCAGACCGTCCGACGCTTGCGCCAATCAGCGGCTGTAACCGTCTCGTCTCGGTCGGAATTGTTCCAATAAGCGAAGTCTTTCGCAAAGCCATGTTCAATCAGATAGTCTCGAACGCCAGAGACTTCGCTGTGCACGTAGCCATACAGCCGCCCAGCTTTGCCCAACCAGACCTGGATTTCAATCTGGGAGTCGACCTCGGGGTCGCGTTCGCGAGAGGAAAGGATTTCGCGCTGCCGCTGCCGCATCTCTCGCCACAATGGCATGATGAAGTCGCCTATCGGCTGAGCCGATGCGCCAGGTTGGCTGCGCGATGCCCACCACTGCTTGTCGAAATTCGCGGCTCCTTGGTGAGCCAAGAACTTCGCTTCATGGCTCGAACCCAGCTCGTCCAGCTTCTTGAAGGCGACAGTCATGTCCTGCACCAGCTGTTCAATTGTGCAGGCCTCAAACAGGAGTCCTTCGTAGGCTTTTATACTCATAGTTTGTAGGGCAATTCCCAGCGAGGTATATGCCGTAAATTATAGCACAGGTGCTATTGCCCGGCAAAAGTTTAGTGGCACTTTCAAAACCTTGGTTTCGCCACCTTGGGGGCCACTCATCGCCAGTCGAAATCGGGCCTCGCCAGCGGGCAGTTCGCACAGTTCACGCGCTGGAATTTCTAGGAGTGAGGCGAGCCGGTCAGACATTGTCCGTTGCCGAAAGCTCACCAGATGCCCGAGGCTGTTCCACCGAAGCGTGGAGGTCATCGACTGCTCCGCGATAATGACACGGGCCCCATAAGCGCGCCCCCGCGAGCACAGGTGGTCCAGAACTGTTTCGTCGAACCAGGCGACGCTGTCGTCTATCACGAAGGTCAGGCGGGGCGCCGTCGCATCAGGTCGGCTGCCTCCGGATGAAAACCAACGGCGAAAAGCGTCTTTCAACACACCATGCAGCGCCGGCTCGACGAGGTGCGGGTAGGGCATTTCCAAGTGCAGACGGCCTTCGCTGCGCCGCTGCAAGGTGTCTTCAAGGTCCTCTGCGGTACTGGCGGCAGACGTGCCCTTGACTGCGGCTGTCCAATCGCCGGTCAAAGGCGCCGACTCGAACCCCTTCAGCGGCGTACGAGCAGCTGTCACGTGGATAACACAACCCTCCAGCAACGGGACCATTCGGTCAACGAATACACTCTTGCCGGAGCCAGTCTCGCCCAGCACTGCAAGAGGGTTGGCGTCTCGAGTCTCGTTGAGCAACTGCGCGAAGCCTTCGACGCTGGTCGCAGTCGCTGTGTTCGTGTTCGGCTCGACGGCGGGAGTCGGTCGCTTGAATAGCCTAGAAAGCAAGGAAGCCATGTCACTAAACGGTCGAGGGGATAACGCTTGTAGAACCCACCGTTTACTCGTGCGTCTTGCTTCGCCACAGGAATGAAATATGCATATGCACGACCGGACTGCGACTTAACGCGCTTGCGCAGGGGGTATTTGGTATATTTATGCCGAGCACGGACCTGTAGCCTGCAAGTCTTTCCGCACAACTGACAAAACAACAACATAGCCGTCAACCTAGATGGTTTTGCTTACCCTTTTAACAGCGTCGACAACGTGAACGCATCCTTGCATCAAGCTTTCAATTGGCGTACTGCTCTTTTTAGGCAGGGTATCGCCGTCGCTGCCGTATTGCTGATGTGCAGTCTTCGCGTTGCGCTCAATCCGCTGCTAGGTGACAAGGCCCCGTTGGTTGTATTTCTATCTGCGCCTGTCATAGCGGCCTTCTATGGTGACTTGTTCGCCAGTACCACCGCGACCATTCTGTCCCTGCTGGTCGGTGAGCTGCTTTTCGTTGAGCCTCGCGGAAGTCTGGGCCCAGTTAATCTCGCCGAGATTGCCAGGATAGTTATTTACGTTCTGCAATCAGCTGTATTCAGCTACTTGGTGACCACCCGCAAAACGGCGTTTACCGAACTAAAAGAGCGCACGCGCCGTTTGACGCAAATCCTGGAAGCAGCGCCAGCCGCCATGGCCGTGGTCGATGACAAAGGGCATATTGTTCTCGTCAACCAACGCATGAGCGAGATGTTCGGCTACACCTTGCGCGAACTTCACAGCATCACGGTCGACGAGTTGTTGCCCGACGATATGCGTGCCGAGCACGCCGCCCAGCGACAAGCCTATCTGCGTAACCCGCAGGCACGTCTCATGGGTCCGGGGCTGGACCTGTGGGCCAAACGAAAAGATGGCACGACTTTCCCCGTGGAAGTGGGACTTAACCCGCTGGTCAGTGGCACCGAAGCCCTCATCCTGACATCCATCACGGACGTCAGCGCACGGCGGACCGCCCAGGTGATGCTCCTTGAGCGTGAACGCCAGTTTGCCGCGATGTTTACCAACAGCCCTGTTGCCAAATACGTGGTCGAGCCCGCCGATGGCACCATCCTTGACGTCAATGAATTGGGCGCGGAGCAATTGGGCTATGAGCGAGAAGCGCTCATCGGAATGAGCCTTGGTGACTTGGATGCCAACACTACCAAGACGCCGTTCTCCCAATACCGCCAGCAAATCGCACGACGCACCCGTTTCCAGTTTGACGCCGCTCACCGGACCAAGGACGGTCGTCGTCGGGAAGTTCACGTGTGGGTGCAAGGGCTAGACATCGGGGGGCGCCTTCGTGCCCTGGTGGTGGCGCAAGACGTCACAGACCGTAAGCTACTTGAACACGAATTGCGTATGGCTGCTCGCCAGAAGGATGAGTTCCTGGCCATGCTGGCGCACGAGCTGCGCAACCCCCTCGCGCCCCTGACCCTGGGCTTGACCTTGTTGGGCCGCTCCAAGTCGTTGCCTGCGACCGAGCGTCGCAGCGTCGATATGCTGCAACGTCAAACCAAGCACCTGACCCACCTGGTCAACGACTTGTTGGAAATGGCACGCTTGACCAAGGGAAAGGTGACCCTGGTGCGGGAGCCGGTCATCTTACAGGACCTGGTGCGACAGGCTTACGAGTCGTTGCGAAACGCATTCGAGCAGAAACAGCTCACGTTCCTGGCCTCTATGCCGGCGCAACCGCTGGTCGTCGAAGGCGACCGGTCTCGGTTACATCAAGTTCTGGAAAACATCTTCCATAACGCCGCGAAATTCACGCCCGCAGGCGGCCGGGTGCAGGTCGCACTCGAAAACATTGATGGCAAAGCCCGCCTGAGTGTCGAAGACACGGGCGTGGGTCTCGCGCCTGAACATCTGGAGCGGGTTTTCGAGATGTTTTCGCAGTTCAATACGGGGCTTGACCGGTCAGAAGGGGGCCTCGGGCTGGGGCTGTCTGTCGCACAGCTTTTGGTTCAAATGCACGGCGGAACTCTCATTGCGCAAAGCGCAGGTATTGGGCAAGGCTCCAAGTTCAGTTTGGAGCTACCCGAAGCGCACTCTCAGGCAATGCCTGCGCTTTTGCCGGCCAGCACCCCCAGCCGTCAGGATGTGCCGATGCGGGTTCTCGTCGTCGATGACAACCGGGACGCTGCAGACGTTCTTGGCGAGCTGTTGCAGGCCGAAGGGTACACGGTCACCGTAGCCTATGACGCGGCGCAAGCCCTCAAGGCTGCCCAGCAGCACCCGCCGCACCTAGCCTTCTTGGACATTGGCATGCCGCGCATCAACGGCTACGAGCTGGCAAGAGCCTTGCGGCTTGAGCACGGGCCAGAGCTGCTGATGGTGGCGCTGACTGGCTATGGCCAGCCCAACGACAAGCAACAAGCCCGGGACGCAGGGTTCGACCGACACCTGCTCAAACCTGCCGAGTCGGGGCAAGTGCTGCAGCTGGCAGCAGGGCGACGTGAAAAACTCGCCGCCGAGTCGGTCTAACGGGCCCAACTCGTTCAGCGGGTCGCGTTACGGAAGCTGCAAGACGCCCCTCAGGCGTTGCCAGAACGCGTCCATTCGGGTTTCTTCCGGCAGCCAACGCTCGTCCAGGTAGCGCGTGGGGTGCATCTTTACGAGAGAGGGCGGCAGCATCTCGCTGAGTACCCCCCACAGCCCCGTCTCCTCTAGGCTGTTTAGCAGGCACGCAGGGGACAAGGCCACGCCCAGGTACTCGTTGGACGGCTCGTAAGGCCAAGTCACATCCAACACTTGTCCGTCGCCGTCCAGGCACCACGCATGGTGCACGGGAAAAGGCAGCCCCGTTCGACAGGCATAGCCCTCACAGTACGCCAGGGTGGGCGTGCACATCGCCAGCTGGCCCGCATTGAGGTAGCACTGTCCCATCAAGCCTCGGGACACGGTCTCGGGCAAGCTTATGGCTGTCCGCGGTTCGCCCAATCCCAAATAGAACTCGGCTGTGAACATGCCGAACTGTGCCATCTTCTGCAGCATGTCCGTGCAGATGGGTGCCTGGGCGCGAGCTGCGTCAAGCATGGGGGTTGAGGGAAGTCATGGCAGAAAGTCTACCCGCAAGGGATGCTCTCTACACCTGAGAGGATTATTCAGGAGCATCCTTTCATGGAATTTTTGACGCACTCGCAATTGCAAACTGCCTTCGACGAATTGGAAACCTATCTGGTCACTCAGCGTACCCGCACGCACTTGGCCATGGAAGCCTTGCACCGCCTGTCGGAGTCGATGCCACTGATGGCCACGGGACTCACGTCGCTGATGACCTTGGAGCAAGACGCCATCGGTCGAATTGAACTGCTCAAGCGCGTTCGCGACGACTACTTGCTCGCCGAGTCTGAAGAGGACTACGAGAAGGTTCATCAGCAGTTGGTTCATCTGAGCCTTCCGGGTCTTCCCGCCCAGGCCCAGGCCAGCCGTGTGCTGAACTGATTGCGAAGACAAACCTCTGTCTGCCAACACTTCAAAGAGCTCGTCCGATGGACGAGCTCTTCTTTCATGAAAAAAAGGGCCACTGACAAACGATGTCGGTGGCCCTTCGAAGGCTTGAAAAAGGCGCAGGGGAGGGATAGCCTCAAGGCCCCTCTTGAACGAGGTCGTTATAGGCCACCGCCAGTTCTCGCGCTTTGCGCTGCAACTCCCGCTCGAGGCGGTTCAAGCTGGCGTAGACGTCGTCAAAGTCCAGCTCAAGCCGTTCCAGTGTTGGCGCGTGTTTGTCCAGTTCCTTGCGGACATTCCGAAGGTCAGAATTCAAGCGCTCGATAGCTTGACTGCGCTCTGCACTTTCTGCCAACGCGTTCGCGTTTTCCTGGTCCATCACCGGCTCAGCGGCCAAAAGACGAACCAATTCCAAGACCATGTCCTTGAGTCGCGGCTTTTGCGCGGCCTGGTGACAAAGTTTCTGGATGCGCGCGTAATCGGGTGCGGACATCAGCCGGTCGGTGACCGTGGCAAGTGCTGCGGGTAGATGCTTGTTCAGCTCGTAGAGACCCAATTGGGCGCGACGAGCTGCTTGTCGGTCGTAGCCTCGCGGCAGGTAACGGGCGCGCGCTAGGTTGTGAAGTTCGCGTTGGGCCAGCAAATGCAGGTGAGTGATGTTCATTGGATTTTGTGAAAAATGACCTGCCACGTATAGCTAAAAGCAACACACCCCTCATCTGGTCGAGCTGAAAGCAACTCACAGCCTGAAACTCGCGCTAGGCTGCGCACCTATCTGAAACTCAACTGCAGGAGGATGCCATGTCCGCTTCAACCGATTCGCTGGCCGGAGCCCGTCTCGCTGTTCAAGACCTTTGTCATGTGGACACGTCCGAAATGAAGAGCGACCAACTGTTGGCCGTGTTGGACGACACCATCGCGCAAGCACGGCGTAACGGGGACCGGCTAGCTGCCAATGTGTTGGTAACCGTGCGGCGTACACTCGGTGCGAAGGCCAACCAATTGCATTGAGCACCCCTGCGAGGGCTGCTGGCCGGGACGGCAACAGCAGCGCAAGCCCGAGGGACAGCTTACTCGCGGTTTCCTGCCAGCCGAGCGGAAGCGACCTGGCGGGGGAGTTCAAGTAGCCGCTTCAGCGCCGCAGGAGCGCCTTGAACGAAGGCCTGTCCGGGCTCCCGGTGAAGCTTCAGTAGCTCCAAGGGCTGGTCGGGCCTTGCGCAGTAAGCCAGAAGTTGTTCCGCTTCCTCTCGAAAACACTGCAAGCGCTGGGCGAGCCCAAAGCGGTGCTCCGGCATTGCCGCGACGACCATGTACTCCGTCCTGAACGAGACCACAGCTCGCAAGGCCCACGGAGTGCCTTGTGCCAGGGCAGACTGGAGCGGTGAGTCAATGTGGGGGCTGGCTGTAGACATGGCAGCGTATAGCACGCCCCAACACACGCCATACTCGCACTCGTTGGCACTCGTTGGCACTCGCGCAACTAAGCGCCTGCGACTAACCCCGCGTTTCGGAGGCCGGGGCTATTTAGGCTCGGCTTGCGGCGCGGCCATGCGCAAAAGCTTCCGGGCTGTCCATGCGCTGCCAATCATGACGCTGGCTTCCATCGCCCAGTGCAACGTCGTCTCGTCGACCCAGAAGCCCAGGCAAACGAACGCCAAGGTCCAGACCAAGAACCCGGCAACGAGCGAGGCAAGAAACAGCACCGAACTCAGGCAAAGCTGGCGCAGCAGATACCGCGAAGGATGCCCCTGCTTACACCGCTCTGCGCGGGGCCCTTGCAGGGCGTACCAGCTACAGGCCGCCAGACCGCCGGCCACGTACCCTGCCAAGCCATAGGGGACTTGCCGATAGCATACGGCGTAGATGAACCATCCCAGCACGCTGCAGACGAGCGCGCTGGAGAGCAGCGCCAGGCCAAGTCGACACCCCAGGCTCACCAACGGTTGCCTCATTTGGCCATGGGAAACGCAATCACTTGTCCGGACTTGGCGCAGACCGAGTCTTCCGGAGACTCGCCAAAGGGCTTGTCGGACAGCAACGTCCGAATGAAGCGCTTGTCTTCCAAAGGGGTGTCCAACCGCGTTCCGACTTCGGCCAACGCCCGATTATTCTCTATGAGCCGTGCCCGCGCGCCGGCGCGCACGCCCTCTTTGAACCGAGCCAAGGGCAGACCGTCAGTCAATGTCAGCTGAGCTGCTGCAAAACAATCGCGGTATTCGTCCCAACCGAGCGATGTCAGGAAAACGTGGCCTTCCCTGACCGTGAGTTTCCCCTGGTTGTATTCGAGAAAACTCTCCGTCGGCGTGTCGTTACTTGGCGATTGCATGTTGTTGTTCTTGTGGTCCGGTCGGGGTTCAGCTTGGAAGCTGACGCCATTATATGCGCACAATCGAGGGTTAGCAACTTCAACCCGCAGGATTGCCGAGGTCAGGCCCTAAGCCAACCTTCCAGATATTCCTGCAAACCACCGCCTTCTCCCTTGATGACCAGATACGTGCCGATGTCCATATCGCCCTGGCCCTTGGTGTGCATGCTCACGGTTTCGACCGAGAGCTTGTCTGTGCCGGTGCGGCGTAGGCCAAAGCCTTCGATGTCGTGAAAGTACACCGTTCGAATTTCGGGCCCCAGCAGTCGCTTGCGAGTCTGCACCAGGGCTTGAGTCGTCGTATTGAACGCACTTGTGCGGATTTCGGCCAACGCAGCACAAAACGCCAGCGCCACCGTGGCCAGCAACAAGGTCAGCATGCCTCCCCGCTCGCTTGCGAAGGTCAAGAACAAGAAGTACCAGGTGATGACCATGGCCACACCTGCGCCCGCCAGCTGATAGCTGGTGATGCAGGTCACGTCATCGGATTCTTCTACTCGGGTGTACATCGCGAACTCAAACAAAGGTGAATGCGTCGTATAGGTAGAAGTCCTTAAACTTCCTGCAAGCATTGTGGTTCAAATATGCCATTGGTGCTATAATTCGTGTACTCCATCCGCTTACCTGCCGAGTTGCCATGCTTCGCTTCCAAGACCAAATCCGATTGACGACGGCCGAACAGGCGAACTTTGAAGCGGTGACGGGTGAACGGACCGCTCCGACGACGGTGCAGGCGCACAACGCCGTGCTGCAGGACACGAAGGATGAGTATGATGCGGTCGTGCGTCAGACTCAGCCGGAATTCAATGACGAGGGCGATGACGACAGCGGCGTGGCCGAAGCTCGGCTGATGGCCGCCGTCTTGGCCGCGATGCAGCTGAAGGCGTAAGCACTTTCGATACGGGCTGTCAGCCCGTTCACGAAGAAGCGGGCCCGTGCGGTCCGCTTTTGTCGTCTCCGCCTTCAGCGCATCTTGGGGCGTTCAGGCTCGCCCTGAACCTTAGCTTCTGGCAGGCTGAAGACTGAAGGAGACGACGCCGTCAAAGGCGCTCAACTCTTCTGCCAGCAATGCCGCAGACACGGTCTCCGAGCCTTTGTGGGCTACGGCCAAGAACTTCCACACAGGACGCTTCGCGTCAAAGGTGATGGACAGCGAGCTGCGAACCAGTTCGTAGCCACGGGCAGCGGCGACGCGCGCTAGTACAGGTTCCTTGGGAACAAAGCCTTCCCGAAATGTCAGCACAACCCCCATCGTCGTGCGCGAGGGCAGCAGCAACTCGAGGCGGTGCATAAAGGACATCGATACGGCGCACAGTAGGGCCAGGAACAGGGCCGAGAAATAGAAGCCAACGCCCAGCAAGATGCCAATGGCTGCAGCAGCCCAAATCGATGCTGCGGTGGTCAAGCCACTGATGCTCAGGCCGTCTTTCATGATGACGCCTGCACACAAAAAGCCGATTCCACTGACCACACCCTGTACGACTCGCGTTGGGTCGGGGTTGACCGTCCAGGCCGAGCCTCCGTACCAAAACTTGGCAAAGCCGACAAAGACCGTCAAAGCCGTCGACGCCATGCAGACCAGGCCGTAAGTGCGCATGCCCGCGGCCCGGCCATGGTAGGAACGCTCATAGCCCACCAGCATGCCGAGCATGAGCGCGCCCAGGAGGTTCATGCCAATGACGAGATTGGCATGAAGCAAATCCCCGCTCCAGAAGGACTCGAGATAAGGCAAGGACATCAAATTCATGAGAGGGTCAACGTAGACACGCAACAAGAAGCTGCGCACAAAAATAGAAGGACGACACGGCAATCAGGCGTTATGTCTAGCAGCTGTGCTTAGCCTTCGAGCACAGAGGGCGGGGAGGGTGGGATGGCCAGACACAAAGGACTTAACCCCCTTGAACCAGCCTTTCCACGATTTGCGAAGAAAGCGACTCAGCATGGGCGGCCGTCCAGGGCGACGCGTTGGCACAAACCAGTTCAAGCTTGGCTGCCAGGTCGCTGACGACCTCTTCGACGCGGCCGCGGTCGGGCAATCCCGGTAGCGCCAGGACCGCGACGTACGCAACTTGCTCTTTCAGAGTCCGTGCCAGCGGAGGACACAACCACACGGACAGCTCCGACTGTCCCAAGTTATGCGAGCCGCCATTGACACGCAACGACACCCTCAGTTGCAATTCGGCGTTCGTGTGGTCATCGCGCATCGAAATGGCATTCATTCGCAGTGCGCTGCCGTCCGACGCCAGTTGGCGCACCCACGTTTCAGCAGGAGCCAGCGGCACCAGCCCTAGCGGCGTGACGGTCGCCAGCGCGGCAGTACCGACTTGGTCGAGCAGCTGGGTGCAAGCGGGGCTATCGAGATGCCAACGGACAATTTCACGGTGCCGAACGGGGTCGTCAGGGTCGGATGCCGTCTTGGCGATGGTTGCGGCGTGTTCTTTACGGTTGGCTGCTTTCCAGGGTGCGCTCAGGCGCTGCCACACGCGCAGCAGCCAGCTCGCCAACGGAGTCTTGGGGCGGGGGATGCAAGTAGAAGCAGACGCGGAACCAGAAGCGGGACGTCGCAAATGCGGCGGGGACGGCAGGGGGAGCATGTTTTCATTTTAGAGCAAAAAGGTACAGCATGTACAGGACACAATAGCAAAAGAGTTGCTACACCCTGCACATTTCTTTGTGAGTTGTCCATGTCCCTGCTCCGTAGCGGTACCCCCTTCACCTCCGAGGCCGATGCCGGCCCCGCTCATGCCGTCGAGACCTATCGGCCAAGCCACGTGGTTCCCACGACGCAGATGGCTTTCGCGCATTGGACGGAACGCCTAGCGGCGCAGCCCGTACTTGTCGCGGCGCGAGAGTTGGCAGGGCTTTCCGATGAAAACCTGAGCGCGCTCGCCAAAGAGTTCGAGCTAAATCCCCGCCGGCCTCGCAAGGACGTGGGACGGTTTCTGATGCCCGCGGCAGCCGCCGCCATCTCGCTGGGCATTGCAGGGTTGCTTCTCACGCAAGCTGCAGTCACTTCGAACTGGACGTGGGCTAGCGCGACACTGCTGCTCGCAGGCTTCGTTGCTTGCGGTGTGGCCGCCGTATGGAACCTGAGTATCGTGCCGACGGACCAGGCGCATGGCCGCCTTGGCCTGTACGTGGGCGAACTCGACGAGCAGCACCCTTGGCTGTACAAGGCGCTCTTGCTGTTGAAGCACCCCTGCGCAGAAGCTTATCGCCAGCATGTTCTAGGGGACCGAGGCGCACTCCGGGGAGTGGATTACTTGCTGATGGAGCAAATTGCGGCGGCACATGAAACTCTGGAGCTCACGCAAACAGCGCGCGCTGTGCGCGCACGCATTCAAGCCAAGGCCTGAGGCCGGATTTTGGGGGGGGTAGTCGTCCAGACGCGGTAGCCGAGAATCCTAACCCGAGACCCGGACACGGGCGGCGATGTCACAAAGACGCCGCCCAAGTCCTCCAGCAGCCGAACGCCTTACCGGGCGTTTTGCTTCATGGCCGCCCGTGGTTCGCGTACAAGGTCATCCCCGAAAATGCGGAGGTCGTACCCGTTGCACGCTACGCCAATCAGGCTGGGGTGGGCTCTTCGGCCCGATTGCGCTGTCCAACGTAGGCCCGGAGCGCTCTAATTTCTTCAGCGACCAACGCAGGAAAACCTTCGCGCGTACCGCGACTGTCCACCAACAAGGTGTCCAGATAGGCGTTCAGTGCGTCCGTCTCATACCACAGGCGGCGCACTTCGTTTGCAACACGGGGGAACTGGCGAGCCAGCCGGCGGGGCTGAACGCCGCGCGGCAAATGACGCAACAGCTCCAGGGTGTCGGTCAGCAGCAAAGCGTCTTCTGCGCGCTTGGCGCGACGCTGAAGTTCCCAAGAAGTAACTGGCGCAGCCGAAGCATCGGCCGCAAGCATTTGGTCAGCCATGGGGCTTCCGAAAAGGTAATGAACTCAGTTGGTCTAGCGTGTGATGTTTAGCCTCGGCGGCAAAGCTGAGCCATAAAACACCTGGCTACACCTGCGGAGGTACGGTCTCCTGTCTTACGAAGGCTATCCATGGAACGTCGTGAAGTTCGCTCTCGCTCGAACGCACTCATCCGCCATTGCGCCAATCTGTTGGCACAAGCTGGCGTGACTCCGAACCAGATTTCGATTTTCAGCATTGCCGCCGCGGCGTTGGTCCCCGCAGGCTTGTTGCTGGTCGGTGGCTTCGCAGGGGTTGTCTTGGCCTTTGCGGGCGTGCAGCTTCGGCTGCTGGCCAACGTACTCGACGGCCTCGTCGCCATCGAAGGCGGCAAGAGCACCGCGGTGGGCGCGCTGTACAACGAATTTCCCGACCGCATCTCGGACACTGCCATCTTGGTTTCGCTTGGCTATTGCAGTCATCAACCGGACCTGGGGTGGGGGTGCGCCCTCTTTGCAGCGTTGACGGCTTACGTGCGTGTTTTTGGCGGCGCTTTGGGGTTGGTCCAGGCGTTCACGGGCCCCATGGCCAAGCAGCACCGAATGGCAGTCTGCAGCGTCGCATTGCTCGCCGTGGCCAGACCGACTGCGGTTACACCTTGGGTAATCCCCAGTGCACTGAGCGTCATTGCAATCGGCAGCGCATGGACATGCGTGCGAAGAACTCGCGCTATTGCCTCCCAACTCAACACACAACAAGCCGCATGACTCCCCGCTCTCGCTCTCTCGTCATTGCGCGAGAACTGTTTTGTTCTCTCATTCGGTTTCTGGTCGGGGCGTATCCCCAAGGCCACGCCCCGGGCGGTCATTCGCAGCGCCTCTACTTCGCCAATCACACCAGCCATCTCGACACCTTGACGCTGCTGGCAGCTCTCGGCTTGCGCGCCCGCGCGCGAACACGTCCGGTGGCGGCTCGGGATTACTGGGCAAAGACACCCCTGCGTTACTGGGTTGCGACGAAGGTGCTCAATGTCGTTTTCATTGACCGCGTCCGAAAGGAAGCCGAAGACCCGTTGGCGCCTTTGCATGCCGCGCTGGACGAAGGCTATTCGCTCATCATTTTTCCGGAAGGAACGCGTCGCGAAACTGCCTTGCCGGGTGAGTTCAAGAGCGGCCTGTACCACCTCGCCCAGGCCCATCCAAATCTCAAATTGACACCCGTCTACCTCGAGAACTTGCACCGCATCTTGCCCAAGGGTTCGATGCTTCCGGTGCCCTTGCTCAATCACGTGCGGTTTGGCGAGGTATTGCCGCGCCTGGATGACGAAGACAAGGCCAGTTTTCTTCTACGCGCGCGACAAGCTGTTTGCGACCTTTGCCCCTGGAAGTAATCATGCAACACAACTTCTGGTCACTTGCGGCCGGTGTTCTCATCTTTCTTGGATTGGCCACGGCGCTCAGCAACGTCGTTGCTTGGAAGCTTGGACGTGAAAACCCCACGGTAAAAAACCTTCTGGAGCGCGTCGGGGCTTGGTGGGGCCTGGTAGGCATTGGACTACCGGTGCTGGCAGCTGGGCGCATTGCGACGACCCTCCTGTTTGCATTCCTGTCCTTTCTCACGCTACGCGAGTTTCTGTCGTTGACTCCAACTCGTCCGGGAGACCGCCCCGCGCTCTTCGCGGCGTTCTTCATCGCCATCCCGCTGCAGTACTTCCTCGTGGGCACAGGCTGGTACGGCCTCTTCTCCATTCTCATCCCGGTTTACGGCTTTTTTGCACTCTCTGCAGTCTCCGTTGTGGCGCAAGATACGGAGCACTTCTTGGAGCGAAACGCCAAGATTCAATGGGCCGTCATGGTCTGCGTCTACGCTATCAGCCACGCTCCTGCACTGCTGTTTCTGGACATCCCGCACTTCGATGCTGGCAACGGCGAGTTGGTGCTCTTCTTCTTGCTGATTGTGCAGCTATCGGACGTCATGCAATACGTGTGTGGAAAGCTCTTCGGCCGTCGTAAGCTGGCGCCAATCCTTTCTCCTAACAAGACGTGGGAAGGCCTGGTGGGTGGCGGACTCCTGGCAACAGCCATCGGCAGCGCACTCCACAAGTTCACCCCGTTTACCAGCGGCCAAGCGGCGTTGCTCAGCGCGGCGGTCGTGGTGGCCGGCGTTACGGGTGGTCTGGTGCTGTCCGCCGTCAAGCGCTCGCTGGGCGCCAAGGACTGGGGCGTTAGCCTTCCTGGACATGGTGGGATGCTCGACCGGCTGGATTCGGTGGCCTTTTCCGCCCCCATCTTCTTTCACCTGACGCGCTACTTTTTTGCAGGGTGATGGGCGTAGCCGGTTCACAACCATTCGGCTCATGCGGAGAAAGACCCCCGCCACAGTGGGCCGAGCTTTGGACGGCAGCGCCGGAAGCCAAACCGGGGAGGGAAGAGCTAGTTTCGCCCCGACAAATTCGACTTCTCACGAAGGCCGTGTCAAAGCAAAAGCGCCGTCCCAGAGGGGTGCGGCGCAATTGCATTCTGCCCTTTTTGGAGGCGCTCCAACGGGATACCGACCGGCTAGGTGAGGGCGGTCTGACCGCCCAATGCGCCAACCGTGTCCTTCACGCTACGCGCTAGGCAAGCATGCGCGCATCAGAAGGGCGGCCTCAGTCGGCCGACGAGGGCCGTCAGACGGCGACCTGCCAACCTGGCTTTGCTGCCAGCAGTGTCAACGCCGTTGCGTCCGCGGTGACCTGGTACTCATCTTCGGCACGTTCTAGAAAAAACACCTGAGGAAACTCCTTGAGCAGGGCAACCAGCTCAGGGCGAGCTTGTTGACGCGGGCCGGTAAAGCGCAGAGTACTGGACATTTGGTGCAACAGAAATAGCTGAGGTGAACTGTTTAGCGACAGGTCGTCCGAAGTCCGGCTAGCCGGGGTCGATAGGCGCTGCGACTGGCACGCCCACCCGAGCAAGCTTTTTGAGCACCTTTTCACGCGCGCGGGCCAACGCGGATGTTTGCGGCGCTGACCTACATCTGACGCACCGCTTTGTGTGCTACTTTTCGGTCACGCCCCCGAGCGGCACAGCCGCGACAGAGTAATCCTGCGCGTCAGAGGACTGTCAGCTTCGAGACGGAGAGAGCACTCAGCGATAGTTGCCCCGCAGGCAGCCTGATGGCGGCATAATTGCCTGCACTCCAGAGGGGAGTTAGGCGGTTTTCAATGCGTGAAAAGGAAGATTGCGGCAAGAACAATGAAAGTCCTTCAGTTTTACATGCCGCGTATTTTAGGGCTCCTGAGCGCGGCACTCCTGCCTTTGGCCGCACTCCAGCTTTATACGGTCTACGACGACTATGAGCGTGTGCGCCACGATGCCTTTAACACCGTCTTGGCGCTTTCACGCGAAAAGGCGGAGGTCGTGGACGAATTTTTCGCACATGCCAGCTCCATTGTTGAGTTGCTTTCTCGCGAAGAAACCTCCATCACTTCCGACGTCGGCGCCTGCCGAGAAGCCCTGAGAGGGTTGGACAAGGTCGAACCGCTGGTTGCCAATGGGGCCGTCGTCGATGCGGACGGCCAAGTCGTGTGCGCATCGCGGGAATTGGCCGCACCAACGTTCGAAGACCGGAACATGCGCAAGTACGACTGGTTCGGCCTGGTGAAGGCCTCCAAGGGGCTCGTCCTGACCGACATCTACAAAGACGCCGTCGGCCACCGACCTGTTGTCACGTTGGCCAAGGCGCACCATGACGCGTTCGGCACGTATCTGGGAGGCGTTGGCGTCAGCATTGACCTACTCAAACTGGGCGAGAACCTTGGCGAAGGCAGCGCAAGCGTGGGCCATCTGAAGGCCACGGTTGCCATTGTCCGGGCCGACTCGACGCTTTTGACGGGCTACCCCCATCCCGAGAACTTTATAGGCATTCCGGTTCCCGCCGTGGCGCGGGAGATGCGGGCCCAGGCGCCGGAGGGTGTCATCATTGCTCGCACGGCCGACGGCATCGAGCGAGTCGTCGCCTCGACCAACCTGGACCACTATGGCCTGCGGGTGACCTATGCCCTGGATGCCGACCAAGTCCTGGGTCCGGCCCGTGTGCTGGTTCGTCGCAGCCTGACCATTCTCGCGCTCCTCGTGCTGGCCACCTTCGGGCTCGCTTACTGGGGCACTCGATGGATGCGGCGTCCCCTGGACCAGTTGCTGGCGTTCATCCGTGCGCAAGACGGTGTCGGCCAGACCGAGGCACCGGTGCCCGCCCTCCATTCATCGGGAGAATTCGGCAAAGTCCTGGACGAACTCAACCGCCTGACACAAGCACGTAATGCGAGTGAAAACGTCTTGCGACTGGCTTACCGCAAAAGCGAGCGAATGGCCGAGTTCTATTCAGCGTTGTCGGCTGCCAACAAAGCCATCTTTCAGGCACGTACGCCGCTCGAACTCTACGAAGCCCTGTGCGACATCTGCACGAAGGGTCCACGCGTCGTGCTGGCCTGGGTCGGGGAGGTCAACGAAGAAGGCATTACCGCAGTGGCCACCAAAGGTTCAGCTGAGCGTTATACCCACGACCTCGTTGTTGCGCTGGAAGGCGACTTCTCAAGAGCCCATTCGCCCGCAGCCACGGCGGCAACTTCGGGAAGCCCCTGCCTGGTACAGGACTACGCCACTGACGAACGCACGGCGCAAGTCAGCGACTTGGCCCGACCGTACGGCATCCGCGCGTCGGGTGCCTTTCCGATGCGTTGTCAGCAACATGTTGTGGCTGTTCTCAACGTGTATTTTCGAGAAGCCGACGTCTGGGAGCCAGAATTGGTTCGACTGCTCGAAGAGCTGACACAGGACATCTCGTTCGCACTCGACAACTTCTTGCGCGAAGCCAACCGGCGCAAGGCTCAAGCCGCGCTGCGGGACCAAGAGCAGCAGCTCTCCCGCCTCATTGACACGGCAACCGATGCCATCCTGACTGTAGACGGTCAGTTCATTGTGCGACGGGCCAATCAAGCGGCTGCCGATGCCTTTGGCGGGACGGCCGACGCTCTTGCCGGCCAACCGCTCAAAAGCCTGCTCCCTGAGTGGTCCAGTGCTCACGTGCCCTCCGGGTCGACTCAAGTGCTGGACGCACGGAAGCTCGACGGCAGTGCGTTTCCGGCCGAAGCCGCGCTGTCGCTGTCGGGTCCTGCGACGCGCAAGCTGGGGTTGGTCATTCTGCGCGACCTCAGCAAAGCGCAAGAAGCCCATGCCGCGCGACAGGCGCGCATGAAAGCCGAGGCCGCCAATCAGGCCAAGACGCAGTTCATCTCCCGCATGAGCCATGAGCTGCGAACCCCGCTCAACGCGGTGCTGGGCTTTTCTCAATTGTTGCAGTCGAGCGCAAGCGACCGCTTGACGGACGCAGAAAAACGACAGCTCGACCATATTTTCCTGTCGGGTGCCCAGCTGCGGGCGCTCATTGACGATGTCTTGGACGTATCCCGGCTGGAAGAGGGCACGCTGTCCATGGATTTGCAGGACGTCGACCTGCAGGCCCTGGCAAGCGAAGTCTTGAGCATGTGTGAGACCGATGCGTTGAAGTACTCCGTCAAGCTGGAACTGCTGCCCGTGACCGAACCGGTCTGCATTCGCACTGACCCGTTACGGGTCCGCCAGGTATTGCTCAACCTGGTATCCAACGCCATCAAGTACAACCGGCCTGATGGACAGGTCAGCCTGGAGCTGACCCTGCGTCCTGGAAAGGTCGATGTGATGGTGCGAGACACCGGCATGGGCATGACGGCACTGCAGCTGTCTCACATCTTCCAGCCATTTAATCGGCTGGGTCGTGAACGCTCCAACATCGAGGGCACCGGCATGGGCATGGCCATCTCTCGGCAGCTTGTGGAGTTGTTGGGCGGCTCTTTGCATCTCGACAGCACGCCTGGTTCGGGAACCGTCGTAACCATGACCTTGCCGCACATCGAAGTCGACGACTATGTAGAGGGCTACGACCCCCGGGAACTCGTTCCGGCAACGGCAGGCGCTCAAATCGAGATAGGCGAGCCTGACGAAGCCACCATCCTCTACATTGAAGACAACCCCGTCAACGCCGTCTTGGTAGAGCAGCTTCTGTCGCGGTGGCCCCGCGTACGGTGTGAAGTCGCAGTGGACGGCACCCAAGGCCTGGAGCTGGCGCACGAGCTACATCCCGACCTCATCTTGCTGGATATGCAACTCCCCGACATGACGGGCCTGGACGTAATGGAGCGACTTCGCGCGGACGCGACAACACGCGGCCTGCTTGTGGTTGCCTTGTCGGCCAGCGCCATGGAGTCGGACATTGCCAAAGCACGGGACGCGGGAGCTTCCGAATACTGGACCAAGCCCATCGATTTCGGGCCGTTCCTTTCGGGCGTTTACCGCATTCTGGCGAACCGGAATGACTGAAAACCTCTAAGGGCCGGCTGAGCGCGAGCCCTGCGTTTTGCGTCTGCTCAGCGCTGCGGCTGTCGCAGCCGAGCGTATCGGGAAAGCAGTCCTTCGGGAAAAGCGCTACAGCACGCCAGCAGTTCGTCGAGATAGAGCGTTCTGCAAAAGCGCTTGTCTCGCCAGCTCTCGGCTGGAAACGCGCCGAACACCTCATGGCTGGGAGCCACCCACCTTTGCGCCTGGAGTGCGTTGGCGAACATACGCGACCCGGTATACCCCAAACGCTGGTCAACCGTCACGCCATGAATAGCTTGCAGGTCGTGGGGCCCAAGCGACCGAAGGAGGTCCACGAGAGGGCCTTGAGGCCGCGTTGCCTGGGGTAGCTTGCCCGTCTGAAGAAAGCGCACGTAGTCCCGGGGGTGCGTGACCAAACGGTGCATCTGGCGAGAGGTAGGCATGTGTCCATTATAGCCGAAGACGGCTCCCTGAAAAGCAGAACGAAGCAGGACAGGGTATTTACAGAGTATCCATGTGAAATATGTTTACAGTCAGTATTGATTGGCGTAGCATGTGAAACAACTGGTGCTGGACCCCTCTGTCGACTACAGCGGAGCAGGGCAAATAAACAACAGCACTAGAACAAGTTCGAAGGATGCGGGAAAGAAAAACCGCAGCCACTCGCAGTCACCGCCTGAAAGGTATTCCCTTGACTACTTCCGCCCTGTTTGCCGACTTCAAGACCTCCTACGAAACCAGCGTCCCCACGAAGCTCTCGCTGGCCGAATACCTGGAACTTTGCAAGGCCGACCAGCTCGCGTACGCGACTCCCGCTGAGCGCATGCTCAAAGCCATCGGCGAACCGGTTGAAATTGAAACCCGTTCAGACGCACGGATGTTGCGTATTTTTGGCAATCGCACCATCCGCACCTATCCGACCTTTGCTGAGTTCTATGGCATGGAAGGCGTCATCGAAGACATCGTGTCGTACTACCGACACGCTGCCCAAGGGCTGGAAGAGCGCAAGCAGGTGCTCTACCTGCTGGGTCCGGTGGGCAGCTCCAAGAGCTCGCTGGCCGAGCGCCTGAAGGAGCTGATGCAGACGTTCCCCATCTACGTCCTCGTGGCCGAAGATGGTGAGCGCAGCCCTCTGTTCGAGTCCCCGTTGGGTCTGTTCGCGCCGGCCAAGTTCGCCGACCGCATGGAAACGGAATACGGTATCTCGCGCCGCTACCTCACGGGACTGCTCAGCCCCTGGGCTCAAAAGCGACTGAAGGCGTACGGCGGTGACATCACCCGCTTTACCGTCGAGCGCCTCTACCCCTCCGTTCTGGGCCAGTTGGCCATCTCCAAAACGGAGCCGGGTGATGAGAACAACCAGGACATCTCCGCGCTCGTCGGCAAGGTGGACATCCGCAAGCTCGACAAGCTGAGCCAGGACGACCCAGACGCCTACAGCTATTCGGGTGGCCTGTGCCTGGGCAACCAGGGCCTGCTCGAATTCGTGGAAATGTTCAAGGCGCCCATCAAGGTTCTGCACCCGCTCCTGACCGCAACTCAGGAAGGCAACTACAAGGGGACCGAAGGCTTTGGCGCGATGCCATTCCAGGGCATGGTGCTCGCACACAGCAACGAGAGCGAGTGGAAGACCTTCAAGGACAACAAGAACAATGAGGCGTTCCTCGACCGCGTCTATATCGTCAAGGTGCCGTACTGCCTGCGCGTGACCGAAGAAGTCGCCATCTACCGCAAGCTGCTGCGCAGCTCGGCACTCAGTGCGTCGCCGTGCGCACCGGGCACCCTCGAAATGTTGGCTCGCTACATCGTCCTGACGCGTCTGAAAGAGCCGGAGAACTCGAGCATCTACTCTAAGCTGCGCATCTATGACGGCGAGAACCTTCGCGAAGCCGACCCGCGGGCCAAGAGCATCGGCGAATACCGTGAGTTCGCGGGCAATGACGAAGGCATGAGCGGCCTGTCCACCCGTCACGCCTACAAGCTCATTTCCAAGGCATTTGACCGCGACCCGAGTGAAATCTCGGCCGACCCGGTCGTGCTGCTCAAGGTCATCGAGGAAAGCATCGCCAAAAGCGACCTGAACCCGGACACGGAAAAGCTCTACAAGGCGCATCTGAAGGAATTCCTGGCACCCAAGTACCTCGAATTCGTCCAAAAGGAAATCCAGACGGCCTACCTGGAGTCGTATGCCGGCTACGGCCAGGAGCTGTTCGACCGCTACATCACATTCGCAGACTTCTGGATTCAAGAGGAAGGTTACGTGGACCCCGCCTCGGGCACGGCGTTCGACAAGGCTGCTCTGAACGTCGAGCTGGAAAAGCTGGAGAAGCCGGCGGGCATCGCCAACCCGAAGGACTTCCGCAACGAGGTCGTGAACTTCGTGCTGCGGGCGCGTGCCAAGAACGGGGGTAGCAACCCGAAGTGGTCGAGCTACGAAAAGCTGCGTGTGGTCATCGAAAAGAAGATGTTCGCTGCCACCGATGAACTGCTGCCGGTCGTTTCGTTCATGGCCAAGAGCTCGGTCGATGACGAAAAGAAGCACACCGACTTCGTCGAGCGCATGGTCGCGCGCGGCTACACAGGCAAGCAAGTGCGCCGCCTGGTGGAGTGGTGGCTGATGGCTCGCCGCCAGTAAGGCGGCCTGTTCGGCCCTTCGTCTTGAAAACGAGGGGCCGGTTGGAGCCAATCCCAAGCCATCACACCCATGTATCTCTACACCAAAAAAGCGGGCCGTCTCGACTCGCGCGCAAGGAGCTCGCGCAATGACCAGCGTCATCGTTGACCGTCGTCCTCAACAAGGCAAGAGTGCCGGCAATCGCCAGCGCGTGCTGCGCCGGATGAACAAAATCCTCAAGCAACAGGTCAACGACCTCGTCAACCGCCGAAAGCTGGGCGACATCGATGCCGGTGCGGAAGTGACCATCGAAAAGAAGGATGTTGCGGAGCCCAGCTTCAACCTCAACCAGGGTTCCGGCCGGACTGGCCGTGTCCTGCCCGGCAATCGGCAATACAACGTGGGCGATACCTGGAAAAAGCCGCCTGGCGGCGGCAGTGGCGCCGGCTCGGGTCAGGGCGACGGCGACGGAGAAGCCTCGGAGGACAGCTTCCGGTTCATGCTGTCGCGCGAAGAATTTCTGTCGCTCCTCTTCGACGACCTTGCATTGCCAGAGCTCCTGAAGAAGGAGATGCTAGAAGTCTCCGAGAAGAAGTTCCGCCGTGGTGGCATTGTCCGCCAGGGCAATCCTGGCAACATGTCTATCGTGCGTACGTTTCGCGAGTCTTTGGGACGCCGCGTCGCCGCGACAAGCCGCGCCACGGAAGAACTCACGCAGGCGCTCGAAGAATTGGCTCAGGCCCGGCATGACGGCGACGACGACCGAGCCTCGGCCATCGGCGTGCGAATTGACGACATTCGCAATCGCCTCGCGCATGTGCCCTTCCTGGACCCGGTCGACCTGCGCCACCGCAGTCTCATCGAAATCGCAGCACCTCGCACCGCTGCGGTGATGTTTTGCCTGATGGACGTGTCCGGCTCGATGGACGAAGAGCGCAAGGACTTGGCCAAGCGCTTCTTTACGCTGCTCTACCTGTTCCTGTGCCGTAAGTACGAAAAAGTGCATATCGTCTTCATCCGGCACACCGACGACGCCGAAGAGGTCGACGAAGAGACGTTCTTTCATGACCCCAAGTCGGGTGGCACCAAGGTGCTCGCAGCGCTTCAGAAGATGAAGGACATCGTTGACGCTCGGTTCCCGCCTTCGAAGTACAACGTCATCGGTGCACAGGCCAGTGACGGGGATGCGTTCGGCCTGGACGGCAAACAATCGCGCGAATTCTTGGTCACCGAATTGCTCCCGATGCTGCGCTACTTCGTCTATGCGCAGACCAACGAAAATCCGGACGAGGACACGAGCTTGTGGCGCGCCTACGACGACATCAACACGCCCGATTTCAGCAAGGCGGCGGTGCACTCCCGCAGCGATGTCTACCCTGCGCTCGCCAAGCTCTTCGCCAAAGAAAACGCTTAAAAGGACAGGCCGCTTGACAGCGCGCCATTCCATCCAGGACTAGAGGACGACCCCCATGCGTGACACCAGCAAACTCATCGCCACCGGCAGCGAATGGACTTTCGACCACATCGAGGCGATTGACCGAGCCTGTGCGGAACATGCCAAGCGCTATCGTCTGGACTACTTTCCCAATCAAATCGAGCTTATCACGAGTGAGCAGATGCTGGACGCTTACTCCGCTGTCGGTCTGCCGGTGAACTACGGGCATTGGAGTTTTGGCAAACAGTTCCTATCCGAGCAAAAGGCCTATCGTGTCGGCCAGCAAGGCCTAGCTTACGAGATTGTCATCAACTCGAGTCCGTGCATCAGCTATCTGATGGAAGACAACTCGGTAGCGATGCAAGCCTTGGTCATTGCGCATGCTTGCTACGGGCACAACAGCTTCTTCAAGGGTAACTACCTGTTCCGTCAGTGGACGCAGCCGGACGCCATCATCGACTACATGCTGTTCGCGCGGCGCTATGTCGCGGAGTGTGAAGAGCGCTACGGCTTTGACCAGGTCGAAGCGACGCTGGACGCGCTGCATGCCCTTCGCGACCAGGGCGTGGACAAGTACAAGCGACCCGGCAAGCTGGACTCGCGGCGTGAACGCGAAGAGCAAGCGCGCCGCCTGGACGCCGCCAAAGAAAAAATGCGCCAGCACGAGTTCTACAGCCTACTGCCGCATCAGGAGCAGGCGCAGGTCTCGAAGAAGTCCTTCCCGGAGCAACCGGAAGAGAACCTGCTCTACTTCATCGAAAAGCATGCTCCCAAGCTGGAGCCCTGGCAACGTGAACTCGCGCGCATCGTTCGCAAGATTGCGCAGTACTTCTACCCCCAGCGGCAGACGCAAGTCATGAACGAAGGCTGGGCCACATTCTGGCACCACCGTTTGCTAAACGACATGTACGATGCAGACCAAATCGACGACGGCATTCTGATGGAGTGCATGCATTCGCACACCAACGTCATCAAGCAAGGCGATTTTGCGCACTTCAATCCCTATGCGCTGGGCTTTGCCATGTACACCGACATCAAGCGCGTGTGCGAAAACCCGACGGCCGAAGACCGGGAGTATTTGCCGGAAATCGCGGGTCGGGATTGGCTGGAAGTGTTCCACGACGCGATGAACAACTACCGCGACGAAAGCTTCATCCAGCAGTTCCTGTCGCCCAAGGTTGCTCGCGACTTCCGCATGATGCAGATTCAGACCACTGAAGAAGACAAGCTCTGGCACGTCACGGAGACGGCGAGCGCCGAAGGCTTCCGGGCAATGCGCGATAGCCTGGCGGCCAGCAAGCGCTTGGAAACCTACATGCCGGAGATTTCCGTCGTGCGTTATCGCCGCGACACCGACCGCGGGCTGACGCTGCGTCACCAAGCCTACCGGGGCAAGCGTCTCCAGGCTGACGCAGCCCAAGCCACGCTCAAACACCTGCGCTATCTGTGGGGCTACGAGGTGTACATGGAAAGCGTTGACGAAACAGGCAAAACTCTCGACACCTTCCAGCTGGGCTGACGAAGCTTGAGCCGAAGCCTCTGCACCCCACAGAGCCGAACGTAATGTTCGGCTTTTTGTGTCCTAGCGGGGCTCGCTACACGGGGTATCAGACTCTAGGTGTAATTTCAGAGGACAGCATGACTATTCCCAGCAAGACCGAAGACGACGAAGTTCGACTTTTCGCACTGACCGGCGCTATCGCTGAGCAACTGCAGCACTTTTCCGACCGGGTCGCGCATTTTGACGACGCGCGTCAACGCGAGGCTGCCTACGACAAGCTCATTGCAGAAACCTGTTGGGTTGCCGCCGGTTTCGAGAAGCGAAACGCTCCGCAGGTTGCCCTTAGCGACGTCATCGCGACAGTGAGCGAACTGCAGCTTGCACGCGCAGAGGCCAGCCGACTGGCTGCTGCACACGCTATCGGCGCGTCGATGACTGCGAGCGAGATGAGCCAGCTACGAAGCCAGGCCATGCGCTTCACGGCGACACAGTCGATGGCACTGCGCATGCTGACGCTTTTCATCGGCCAACGCTGACCCGGCAACGCCTCTTTCGGCTATTCAAGGCCTCCTCGACATGTCGAGGAGGCCTCTTCAAGATGCGGTTCGGCGAAACTCTAGTGCGGCGCCGCCTTCGAGAAGGCCAAGATGGTGTCTCTCAAGGAAACTCGAACGCCTTCGCCTGCGCCCACGCGCACCATCACGGGCGCCATCACGGGCGCCCCGGCTAAACGAGGTGTCGTGACAGCAGTCTCGTGAGGATTAGGCGTGCCCATGGTGACGGTTGCCGACGCCGATGTGGGTGTTTGGGCGACTTTGCGCACAGCCGCAGCGCTACTCTTAGCCTGCTCAGCCGCCGTGACCCCGTCTGCCGGTACGAGGTACAAGTCTGCCGGAAGACTCAGGGCCTGTCCATTAGTTGACTCCCATGCTTCTTCGACCAGCTGGGTCGCAACTGCGGAAGCCCGGCGACGCAGTGCGGGCTCCGCGCTAGGCGGCGCAACTTCCTGTACCCAAATGGCGCCTGTGGCCACCATTCGTGCCAAACGGATGGAGTCCGCTAGGGCAGGGGCGGGGGACGGCACGGGGGACTGCACTTCCGAGGGCTCGGCGGCCCCAACTGCCGATGCGCTTCGGTGGGAAGTCGCAGCTTGCGCTTGAACCGTCTTTTCCAACCAATGCTCGTAATGCGAATGCGACAGCCGATTCTTGGAGTCTTCCAGGTCGGCCATTCGGTCTGCGGCAGCCGGGTCCATGGCTTCAATCAAGGCAAGGGCAGCCTGAGTCTTGCGAGTACTCAGCGATTGGCCTTCGACATAGGTACTCAAGCAGCCCCAGGCGTAGCCCAGGTAGACCAAGCCCAGCGCCAGCAGACCAATGCCCGCAATGGCTAGCGCACGTTTGTGGTTGGGTTGAATTCTAAAGTCCACTTGCGTTTCCTTGGATGCCATTATTCTAGCATCTTTGTCAGTCAAAAGTGCACCAGCGCCACAACGGCTCAACACTATACATAATGAGTATGTTAAAGTAGCATACTGGACTCAGCAATAAGCGCCGACCACCGACTTGGCCAAGCATAGTCCCACCCTTGTTTTTGCCCCGCTCGTGCCCAGCCCTCGAAGCTGTGCTGAAGCGGCGCTTTCCTTTTGACCTTCGTTGAGCGTTTCAACTCCGCATGAGCTTATTTGAACTCACAGGCCTCATTCTTTTCATTGTGGCGCTGTTCGGCTATATCAACGGCCGCTTCCTTCGCATGCCCGATACGCTGGGCAACACCGCTATCGGCCTACTAGCCTCTTTGGCGATGCTGGTGTTGAGCCTGAAAAACGAGACGGCTCACGCAACCGCAATGCGTCTGCTGAACGCGGTGAATTTCTCCGAGTTGATGTTCCATGGAATGCTGGGATTGCTGCTATTCGCAGGCAGTCTTCACGTTAGCGTAAGCAAGCTGCGAAGCCAGCGCATTGCCATCTTCTTGCTGGCCAGTGTTGCCGTCTTGGTCTCAACCCTCGTGGTGGGCTACTCCTTTCATTTCGCGATGGAGTTTCTCAAGCTACCCATTCCACTCGTCTACTGTTTCATGTTCGGAGCGCTCATCTCGCCTACTGACCCGATTGCAGTCATGGGCGTACTGAAAAAGGCAGGCGTCCCGGAGAGCCTGGCCGCGAAAATCACGGGTGAAAGTCTCTTCAACGATGGCACGGCTGTTGTCCTGTTCCTGCTTCTGCTGGGAATTTCCCAAGGCGGTGCCGCTCCGACGCTATCGACGGTGGGCACGCTCTTCGTCAAAGAGGTTGTCGGCGGCCTGGTACTGGGGGTTGTCCTGGGTTATGGAGCCATTCTGATGCTCAAGGGCATGGACAGCTACCCCGTGGAAATCATCACCACCCTGGCCGTCGCAACAGGGGGCTATGCGCTGGCCGAGCGGTTGCGTGTATCGGCGCCACTCGCGGTGGTCGTGGCGGGCCTCATCGTCGGCAACACAGGTGCCAAGGTGGCCATGTCCGACACCACCCGCACCCACCTGTTTGCCTTTTGGGAGCTGCTCGACGAAATCTTAAACCTGGTCCTGTTCGCTCTAATTGGGTTGGAGCTGCTCGTCATGTCTTTTCAGGAGGACTCGATGCTTGCAGGCGCAATTGCCATTCCACTGGTGCTCCTGGCACGCTGGGTGTCTGTGCTTGTCCCCTTGATGGCTGGGCCGGTGCGACGCCGTCTGACCCGACACGCCGTGACCGTCCTGACCTGGGGTGGCCTGCGAGGGGGTCTCTCCATCGCGCTTGCATTGTCCCTGCCCAAGTTCGCGGGTCAAGCCATCGTGGTCATGGCCACGTACTGCGTGGTTGTTTTCAGCTTGCTTGTCCAGGGTGCCACGCTGGGACCACTCATCGGAAAGCTGGGGCTGAAAGACGGTTCCCAAGGCTAATGGCTGTTGAGTTGCGTTTTAATCTACGGGTTTCTACTTAGTCCTGAAAACAAGCGCCTCCCGCCAAAGCGGGTACTCACGTGTACTGAAAGTCAAACCTAGAGAGGTCTTTTGACCCTGTTCGGTCCCTAGACGTGTTACAATGCTAGTGTGTCATACAGCATCTGTATTCACCGCTTGAACGTCGCGGGCCACACGGCCTGCGATTGCAATCAAGCCTCCTTGTTTACCTCAAGCAGAGCGCCTTCAGAGCTGACTTTGCTTTCAAAACTGACCGCGACCATGGAGAACTCTGTCTTTCTGCTACCGGAGTATCGGGTGGGCCCCTACACGATGCAGGTCTTTCCGGCAACGCGCGACATGTTCCACGACAAGCGACGAGTGCTGGAGCACGATTGGACTGCAGGCGTGGCCTACATCGCCCAGCACCTGTCCACGCGCAAAGCGCTCGAATGCCTGATGCGCTCTCTCGTGACCTGCATTCACTACCGCAGCGGCTTGAATAGCCGGAGCGATGAAGAGTCGTTCACCCACAGTTTCGCTACTGGGTTGGTCGAGCTGGCGCGAAACAATCCGGAGTTCTGGACACAGTTCAATCAGCTGCTGGAGCAAGAATACAAGCCGCGCGCGGGTTGGGGCCGAACGGCCGCTGGAAACCCGGTTGCTGCAGCACTGACGAACCCCAAACACCTGATGTTCGACGGCCGAGGCTGCGCTATCGAGTGGATTCCTGGCCACAAGTGGAAAGAGCCGGGCGCGTATGGCTTTTACCTCATCAAAAAGGGCCACATCGAACTCAACGACGCCATTCATGGAACGAACCGCCCGCTCGTGGCGCTGCACGAGGTGCTTCACTTTCTGCATGAATGTGTTGGCCTGAAGTCGAGCACGGACGAGACCACGTTCAAGCGGGGCCAGGCCTACACCTTCTTGCGCTTCATCCAGCAAAACCCAAAGTTCTGGGCTTGGTGGTTGCATGCGGTGCGCCCCGAAGTAACCGAGATGCCCCTGGCCGCGTGAACTTCAGGGCCGTCGCCCGGCCACCTGATTTCGCGTTAGAAATTCTAGAGGATTATTCGCTGACCATGACTCACCCCGCTCACCCTGTTCACGCCTCGTTGGAGGCTGCCCTTGAAGTGCTCAAGAACACCTGGGAAGTGTTTCGCCCCAATGCTCCGAACCCATTCGCCAACACAAGCGAACGGTTCGAGTGCGCTACGTTCAGCGTTCACGCCTATTCCTGGGGCGACGAAGCGCAGCCCTGGAACTTCAAGTGGCGCGATGTCGAAATCTCTTGGTACAAGTACTTCGGTCGGAGCATGTCGACTTCCAGCATCGTCTCCGAAGCGCGTACTCGCCAGCTAGTTCGGGAGTGTCTACCCGCGCTTCTCGCCGAAATTGGCCAAGAGACGCCGCGTACCTGGTCGCTTACGGGCTACGACGAACAGACAGAGGAGTTCACCACTGTTGCACTGGCACTCGCTGATGACACCGTGCGGAGAGTTCTCGGGTTGGGTCTTGGAGACGACCCAGACGCCCGGTTTGTGCTCACCGCTGACCAAAGGGCAGCGTTTCGCACGCTTGGCGTTGGGCTGGACGACTCCCAAACTTGGTCAGCGGCGCCTGACCTTCAATCCCCCTGATTTTTCACTGTTTCTCTCTCTTTTCATGTTTAACCTGACTGCACTTGCTGCTCTGCTAGCGCGCAGGACTTTGGCAACACGTCAAAGCCGCGCGCATGCCAACAGCACCGGACAGGCCGCTACCCTCACGGGCGAGCGCTTGTCTGTCCACACCCGGCTCTACCGGCGTGATGGCGTGCAAGCCGCGGTGCGATTGCGCGCCGGGATTGCCGTCTCACCAAGTCCACTGCTCGTGCCGCACAAGCGTGCGCGCTGGCAAACGCTTGTTCACGCCTGAGCCATCCCGACCCACTTTCAACCGCTTTCGCCCAACGTGGCGATGGTTCACATGGAGATATTCTTGAAGAACAACTTTCGGGGCCACGCCCGCACGGTCGCAATTGCAACTGCATCTGCGGTGGCTTGTTCGGTCCTGCTACTGCTTAGCGGTTGTGGCGGTGGTCAAGATAGCGAGGCTTCCGACGCTTCGAACAAGGTCACACTCGACCCACCGCCTCGCACGCAGGCGCAGGCCATTCCGAGCATGGCCATCTTGCCAACATTCCACATGGCTCCGGTCGAACTAGACGAACCGGGCGCTGCTGACGAACTCGGCGTCAATGCATCTGCGCAGATGCCGCCGCACACCATGGCGCTCGACGCCGTGACGGCGTCAATTCCGACTGCCCGCCTGACGCCGCAGGCGCTGCACAGCCAGCTGCAACGCATGCGGGCTCAAGCAGCCAATGCCCCTAGCACGCCCCGGGAACAAGCCACCGCCGTCATTACCTCCACGGTATTCACTCCCGCGCAAATCCGGGCCGCCTACGGGCTCCCCGCGGTTCCTGCCAGCACGACGGGGCTCAGCGCTGCAGATAGCGCCGCCCTCGGCGCTGGTCAGACCATCTACCTCATCGATGCATTTGACAACCCGAACATCGCGAGCGACCTGAATACCTTCTCAGCAAAGTTTGGCTTGCCCGCCTGCACGTCGGTGACCGTGTCGTCCGCTACGAAGCTCCCGCTCGCGGCTCCGGCCACCAGTTGCCAGTTTTCCGTCGCCTACCCGAACTCGATAGGTGCTGCTACCTCGACGAAGCCCGCCTACAGCGCCGAGTGGTCTAGCGAGATTGCGCTGGACGTGCAATGGGCCCACGCCATTGCACCGCTCGCACGCATCGTTTTGATGGAAAGCGCAGACGACTCCAGCACTAACCTTCTGGGAGCCGTTGTGCTTGCCAACCGAATGGGGCCTGGTGTCGTGTCGATGAGCTTTGGCGCCAGCGAAGGCTCCTGGGTGAGTTCGTTGGACTCCACGTTTTCCGCGGCGGGCATGACCTATGTTGCCTCCACGGGAGATGACGGTGCCCAGGTCAACTGGCCGGCAGCCTCCTCGAAGGTGCTGGCCGTTGGCGGCACCAGCCTGGCTTGGACGGGAACGGGGCCCCGCTACGAGGCTGCCTGGTCTGGTGCGGGTGGCGGCGTGAGCGCCTATGTACCACGTCCGGACTACCAGGCTACGACGAACATTGCCGGTGTCACAGTCGCCCGGCGCGCGGTCGCGGACGTCTCCTTCAACGCGGACCCCCTGACTGGTCAGTACGTGGCCATCACACCGCAAAATGGAACACTCGGTTGGTATGCCTACGGCGGCACCAGTATCGCAGCGCCCCAATGGGCTGGTTTGCTCGCCATCGCCAATGCGCAACGTGTTCGCAATGGGATGCCCGTTCTGGCCGACCCCCATAGTCTCCTCTACGGCATCGCTGCCGTCCCGGGAAAGTATGCGGCGGCATTGGCAGACATCACCAGCGGCAACGACGGCGCTTGCACAACGTGTACGGCTGCAGTGGGCTACGACCAAGCAACGGGGTGGGGTACTCCGAATGCTGCAGGGTTGCTGCCATTGTTGACGGGACTAAGCGCACCGACGCTGCCCGCATCTAGTTTGCCGGCGGGTATTGCAACAGTCCCTTACGCTGCGCAGTGGGCGGCCAAAGATGCGAATGGCAGCGCCTTGTCTTACACCTTGACGGGTTCACCCGCGGGCCTGATTGTGACCAACACCGGCCTGGTGAGCTGGCCTGTTCCGGTGACGGGGTCGTATTCGTTCACCGTGACCGTCGCCAACGCTGTGGGTCAACAAGTCAAGGGCACGGAGACGCTTGTCATCGCGGCACCCATTCCTGGCGTTCCGGGCGGTGCGTTCACGCTTCAAACCGGCAGTGCGTTTTCCAAGCTCTTGGGTGTCACTCCGAGCGGCGCAAGCTTTACGTACTCGATGTCGGGCGCGCCAAGCGGATTGACCATCGACGCTTCCGGCACTTTCGTGTGGGCCAAGCCGGTCAAGGGGTCGTATCGTGTGACGGTGACTGCCAAGTCTGCCGCGGGCAAGACCGCGTCGGGCGTGTACGTCCTGACGGTCATTACGCCGACGCCTCCAGTATTTTCGGGCACAACGAAGCTCTCGGGCTCGGTGGGTACCGCGTTCAAGGCCGCGTTGAGTGCAACTGACCCAAATGGGACTGCCCTGACGTACAGCCTTGTCGCCGGGCCCAGTGGTTTGGCAGTCGGCGCCACGGGCGCAATGACTTGGTCGCAACCGGTGGCAGGCACCTACACCGTGCGTGTTAGTGTCACCGGCTACGGCTACACCGCAACCAATGCGTACACGCTCACCGTTGTTCAACCTGACCGGGCGCCGAGCCCAAGCGCCATCACCGTCCTGCAGGCCAAGGTCGCGCAGTCCTTTTCCACCACGGTGGTGTTCAAGGACCCGGACGGCGATACGGTGACCTATTCGATGACAGGAGCTCCGTCCGGACTGACCTTGAGCAGTGCAGGCAAGCTGAGCTGGGCGAAGCCGGTCAAGGGCGTGTATGCCCTCCGGGTCACGGCAAGGGACCCTAAGGGGCTGACAACCACCAGCGTCATCACCTTGACGGTGACCGCTTGATTGGCGCGTAGTCCTTGTATGCCGGAGAAATACCGGAGAAATGCCGCGGTCTCAGGGGACCGCGGCATCTTTTATTTATGAAGTTTGCCGCTCTTGACCACGCTGCGCGCGGTCGTCGCGAAACGGACCTCGTCGCCTGCTGACGTCAGGCCAGCCGGGCAAGTTGTTTATTCTGACTCACGGTAGTTCAATCGAAATAGCTCAGACCCAAGGCACGCTTGACCTCGCCCACCGTCTGGGCCACTCGCTCCCTGGCTGCGGCAGTTCCGGTCTTGAGCACCGCGCGCAAGTGCGTCGGGTCCTGTGCCAGGGCTTGGCGGCGTTCGCGAATGGGGGCCAGGAGCGTTTGCAGCAACTCCTCCAGTCGACGTTTGACGATACTGTCCCCCAAGCCGCCGCGACGGTAGTGTTCCTTCAGGGCATCCAGTTCGACGCGGTCGTTGTCGAAGGCGTCCAAGAAGCTGAAAACAACGTTGCCTTCCACTTGGCCAGGGTCTTGAACGCGCAGATGCAGCGGGTCGGTGTACATCATCTTCACCGCTCGGCGAATTTCGTCCGGACTTGCTCCCAGTGCAATGGCGTTGCCCATCGACTTGCTCATCTTGGCCTTGCCATCGATACCTGGCAGACGTGACGCCCGGGACAACTGCGCTTCGCACTCCACCAACACGTCCTTGCCCACCAGATGGTTGAACCGCCTGACCAGCTCATTGGCCTGCTCAATCATCGGCAGCTGGTCGTCACCCACCGGCACGACCGTCGCCTTGAAGGCCGTGATGTCAGCCGCTTGAGCCACCGGATAGACCAAGAAGCCCGCGGGAATGTCGCGCTCGAACCCGCGCAAGCGAATTTCGTTGCGGATGGTTGGATTGCGCTCGAGACGTGCCACCGTGACCAGATTGAGCAGAAGCATTGACAGCTCGGCCAATTCGGGAACCTGGCTTTGCACGAAGATGGTCGACTTCGCTGGGTCAATGCCGCATGCTAGGTAGTCCAGCGTCACTTCCAGCACGTTGGAGGTGACCTTTGCGGGCTGCCCCATGTTGTCGGTCAGCGCCTGCGTGTCGGCCAGCAACAAGTACTGCTTAGCGGTGTGCTGCAAGGCGACCCGGGCCTGCAGCGAGCCCACGTAGTGGCCCAGGTGAAGGGGACCCGTGGTGCGGTCGCCCGTGAGGATGATGGTTTGAGATTGCGTCATGAGGCTGGTTCCAAGGGAGATTTTTGAGGACGCCACCAGCACAAGTACAGATTCAGAAATGAAAATGCCGCCTGGTCTGGCGGCATCATTTCAAGAAGAGTGATTTCGAGAATGAACGGTTAGGCCGCCTGATATCAGGGCAGCCACCAACGGGTCTGGCTCAGCGCGACGGACGGTTGTGTACGGTTCATGATTTGCAGTATAGCGAAAAGGATTACTTCTGTCCACCTGCGACCGTACCGCTGGTGGGCTTACGCATCAGGCCGCGAGTCACGGCCAAGACAGGCAGGGCCGCGGCAAAGTGCTTCAACGTATGGCCGGACACCATGTGATGGGTCAAATCGAAGATGGCGATATCGTATTGCTCGAACAGTTTGGCCAATGTGTACGTGAGCAGCAAACCGGCCCAATGGGGACCCACGCCCCGAGCAGGCGCGGCCATCGCGGCACAGGCCAACGCGATGCCGCCGAACTGCACCACGCCGTACGGTGTAATGGAGCCGCTGTGCAACCACCAAGCGAGAGAGCCGGGACCGGCCACCAGGCCCAGCACCAGCATCGCCCAGCCCGCACGGTCGGAGATGCGGTGTGCGCCGGCCATGCCCAGCACACCGGCAAATACAATGACCATACCCAGGCGGTCGACGACCAGGCCGGCATCGTCGGGCGCCAAGTGGTAATAGGTGCTTCCCACCGCAGTCGCAACCATGCCCACGAAGAAGGTTGTGACGGAGCCTTTCATGGAGGCACAGAAAAATTCCAACCGACCCTGCAAGCTCAACACCAGGCCGTAGACGCCGAGAGCCAGAAAGCCGATGTTGGATAGAGAGTCCATCGCTCGGTGGACACCCCACATCGTGCGGGCATCCGCAAAATGGTGATAAGCCTGGGGCTGCGCCATGGAAGGTGCTAGGGCGGCGATGGCGACCATCAACAGCACGCCAAGCAGCAACCTGAATTCGGAACGAGAAAGTGAGGTCATGCCAGGTATAGCCATGAACTCTATACGTAAGTGTGCTAAGATATTAGCACACCAATGGACCCTTTAATTCTGACCATGTCGCTCACCACTGCCAACTCCGAACCTGTTGCTCCGGCGGCGCTGCCCGACGAACAGCTGGCTGACGAACTGCACCGCAACGACGCGACGCTGCTCGTGCATGCGCAGGAGCTTGCTGCGTTGGAGCGCGAGGTTCTCCTGGTGCAGAGGCGCCAAGCCGACCTACGGGAGGAAACTGCGTCACGGCAGGGCATGAGCAACAGTGCGTTCCGTGAGAAGTGGAACGCACTGCTGAACCCGTCTGCGGACCGACCCGACCGACATGACCGCTTGTACGAGGCATTGGAAGAATTCACCGACGAACAGCGTCGTCGTTTTTTGCACGTATGGGGCATGCGGCCAGACAATCATCAGTCTCTGTTGATGCTGTATGGGCATCAACGCGCTGACACGAAGGAACGCATCTACCTGGCGCTACTGGCGTTGCTTCCGTTGCTGGTCAACGAAGACAATCCCAATGTGGGCGAACAGGCCGCACGCCTGAACGTGCGCGTTCCGGACAAGTCCGACAGCGAAGCCTTCTACCTTGTGGCGCATCCTCGGCTGCATCGATACGAACTGCGTCATTTGTGGCTGAACGAAGACACGGTGGAGTTCTCCGGCAATACGTTGCGCGAAGTTGTGGACTACATCTGCGAGCACCGCGCGTACTACGAGGAATAGTCCCGCGGCGGGTAGGGTTGGCTTTCAGGAAACCTGGCCAGAGATTGATGCGGGTTAACCCGTATCTATACGTTGTGCATCACAACAACGTAAGCCATTTCATGAAAGCTTTTTTCGACTTCTTTTCCGAACTGTTCCGTTTCCAGACCCAGAGCGAATGGGAAGAAGCCTACCTGTCCGAGTCGGTCGACATGTACGACCTCGAGCGCCGCTTTCGAGTGCTGCAGTCTCCGCAGCGCATGTGACGCGACCAGTTACGCCGAAAGTCAAAGGCCCCTGCCAATGTGCAGGGGCCTTTTCATTGGTTCCCGGATAAGCCAACGAAGGAGTAGCCGTTGGCTTATCAGGGGGATTCGTGGATGAGTTTTAAAAAGTACAGGTGCTGTTATAATCTGTTCATACTGTATAATTCGCACACATCGCAATTGGCTAAACCGTTGTTCATACACGCGTAACCAGTCTCTTAAAGACTGCTAGGCTCCAAACCGTAGCCCCACAAGGTCCGCGCTGCACCACGATTGACTCCTATGACAGTCCCTGAGAACCTCTACACCCATTTGGGCTCCACAACACCTCGCTGGACGCTGCGACATGATAGTGATGCGCTCAACTTTGTCGATGGCACCGGTGAAGTGCTCGTCTCAAAACAACTGAGTTCTGCTCAAGCAAACCAAATCCGCACGCTGTCGGGAACGACGCGAGCTATTGAGCTGGAGGTGGAACTGGGCGCCACGGGAGAGCGCTGCGATTTGATTCTGGTCGGACAACGTTGCGATATTGGCATGTGGGCGGGCTTTGCCGCTGATTTCTCGAGCGCGCGTGTTGTGGCTCAGGCTTTGCAACGCGGCCTGGCGTTTGCTGAGCAGGTTGTCTCTGAAGTCCATTCTTTGGTGGTCATCATTGACCAAAACGGCAAGCTCAAGCGCTTGAATAAGTTGTGCGAGGAGCTCAGTGGCTTTCGTGAGGAAGACCTTATTGGCCGCAATGCGCACGATTTGTTCATGCCGGAGGAGCAGCACGACGATGCACGTCGTAACATTGCGCATTTCTTCGCGACTGGTGAGTCGTGGTCGGTTGAGCGTCCTATCCGTACTCGCACGGGCGTGCGCCAGGTACTCTGGCGTAACAAGTTCGTAAAGGGTGGCCCGGAAGAGGGCACCTATCTGGTCTGCTCTGGCGTCGACATCACTGAAGAGCGCGAAGCGAAGCAAAAGTTGCTTGAATTGGCAACAACGGACACCCTGACCGGACTCGCCAATCGTCACGCGATTCAAGAGCATATCCGTGAACGCTTGCAGGACGAAGAGAGCCAGTTCGCGGTGATGTACCTCGACCTCGACAATTTTAAGCAGGTTAACGACCACTACGGGCATGCTCAAGGCGACAAGCTTATCAAGGCCGTGGCTCAGATTTTGCAGGCTTCTCTGCGCGAAAAGGACTTGCTGGCGCGATTGGGTGGCGATGAACTCGTCATGGTACTTAATGGCGCCAACGAGCAAACGGCACAATCAGTTGCGACGCGGGTGCTCGAACGGCTCAAAGCGGCACCCGTTCTGGTTGACAGTGTCGAGCTGTTCACAAACTGCTCTATCGGCATTGCACTGGCTCATGCGCACGGGAAGTCGGTTGATGAGTTGGTTCGCAACGCCGATACCGCCATGTACTGCGCGAAAGACGGGGGCAAGGGCCAGTTCCGAGTGTTTACCCAGTCCATGACCGAAAAAGCGCGGGAATACATTTGGCTCGACCGCGAGCTGCGCAAGTCTTTCGGTGCCGGTCAACTGGAATTGCACTATCAGCCGAAGGTATGCTTGCGTACAGGTCGAGCGCTAAGTGTAGAAGCCCTGATTCGTTGGCGCCATCCAGAACGAGGCTTTGTCTCGCCGTTGAACTTCATTCCTTACGCAGAAGAGTCGGGCATCATCCACGACTTGGGCGCCTGGGTACTCAAGGAGGCAGTGGAGCAATCCAAGGTTTGGGCGGCTACCGGTCTTACAGTCAGGGTGGCCGTCAACATTTCAGCCAGACAGCTCGGCAATGACCGCGTACTTCGACACTTCAAAGACTGCCTTCTGTCGGCTGACCAGTCGCGCTCGTTGGTTGATATTGAGCTGACTGAGAGCTGCCTGGCACATGACGAAGGACTTGCCCTGAGCTTAATCAATCAGTTCAAGGAGTTGGGCTGCGAAGTCCATCTCGATGACTTCGGGACGGGTTATTCATCCCTGTCTCAGCTGGTTCGCATGCCTATCGACGTTTTGAAGCTTGACCGAAGTTTTATTCACAACCTGTGTCAAGACACGCGTAGCCAAGCACTGGTTCGCGCTGTTGTGGCGGTAAGCCAAGAACTAAGCTGCAAGCTGGTAGCCGAAGGCGTTGAGACTGAACAACAAGCGGAAATGCTTCGAAACCTGGGAGCCGGTCAGGCGCAAGGCTATTTGTTCGCTAAGCCTATGCCTGCGCAAGCGGTTACTGACTGGTTGGTCTCCAATCAAGGGAAGGCAGCGTTGCGACGAGTGGCGTGACGGCCGTCTTCTACATGCAAGAGCCGCTTTTTCAAAGCGGCTTTTTTCATTCCCCCTGTAGAGCCTAGGTGCCTTTACTGAGTTTCATGTATTTGTTACTTGAAGACAAGAACCTAAGACCGCTACCGTGACCACGCCAAACTGCCTAACCCAGCGAGACCTTGTCCTCGCCCTGAAGCCTTTCTCCGTCCCTAGTACGCCCCGTGGACTCCTTCTATTCCTCATAGATTACGCCCTATTCTTAGGGGCGATGTCCCTGGTATTGCTAGGACACTCACTTATGCTGCGGCTCGTCGCCAGCTTGGTCGCAGGGATGAAGTTGGCCAGCCTTTCCACTCTCGCCCATGACGCGGCACACAATGCGCTGACGGCATCCCGAGCATTGAACAAAGCACTTAGTGTTCTGGCGTTCACACCGGGGCTGTTCAACTATCGACTGTGGGTGTACGACCACCACGTCCTGCATCATCCAAAAGCAAATGGGCCCCATGCCGATTCGTACAGGCCTCTATCGTTGGCGCAGTACCAAGCATTGTCGAGCTGGCGCCGTGCATGGGAGCGATTTGTGCGCAGCCCAAATCCCCTTGCTTTCGGGTTGTACTACATATTTCAACGATGGTCCCTTGTCAAGCTGCTTCCATCGGCGACCCTGCCTGCTCAGGTTCGTCGTGAGGCTTGGCGATACGCCGGATTGATTGGCGTATACGTCGCTGTGCTCCTGGTCTCCTTGGCCTGCCGTGCCGACGGAAACTGGCTTCGCTTTGGACTAGACGTAACCCTTGCATTGGTGCTTCCGTTTTTTGTGTTTCAAAGTCTCATGGCGTGGGCCCTCTACGTCAATCACACGCATCCGGACGTCCCCTGGTTCGACACCGAAGAACGACGGGTGGAGGTATCCAACGCAGCGAACATTACCGTGCACGTTCAACTGCCTCGACCGGTCGCTGCACTACTTCACTACTTTTTAGAGCATCCCGCGCATCACGTGTTGCCCAGCATTCCGTGCTATCGGCTATGGGATGCTCAAATCAAACTCAATGAGTTGATGGGCTCCCGCGCCATTATCGTTCCGGCCTCACCAAAAAATCTGCTCGCCACCATGCGGCGTTGTAAGCTTTACGATTACGAAAAACAGCAGTGGCTTGATTTCGACGGTAAGCCGACAAACTAACTAAATAACGATGAATCACCTATTTTTGGCCAGCGACAACACGAACGGCAGCGCAGGCGGATTAGAACGGGCAGCGTCCGATGACTCCCTCGCTCAAACCTGTGTTCCGTTCAACGAAGCAGGACCTCTTACCCAACTCAGCGTGTTCTACGAAGAACAGCGCCGAACGGTCTGGATGATGATGCACCCCACGCCTAGACCAAGCTTCAACCGTGACTTGCTGCGTGAACTGTTGTTGGTTGATGCCGCTTTGCAGAACACTCAGCTGTCCGTAGACTTTGGCGTTTTGGGTTCTACGAGCAAGGGAATCTTCAACGCGGGGGGAGACTTGGCATATTTTATCGAATGCATACGCTCTGGAAACCGAGCGGCACTTCGGGATTACGCGCACCTCTGCGTCCAAGCGGTGTATACCGGGTATACGGGGCACAATCGAGGGATGGTGACGCTGGCGCTGGTGGAGGGTTCTGCTCTTGGCGGTGGTTTCGAAAGTGCTTTGGCGAACCACTTCGTCCTCGCGCAGGATGACGCCAAGCTCGGCTTTCCAGAAATCGCATTTAACTTGTTCCCAGGCATGGGGGCCTACTCCTTCGGCACTCGCCGAGCAGGCCAAGCCGCAACAGAAAAGCTCATTTTGAGCGGCGAGGCCCGACCGGCGCCATGGCATATGGACAATGGATTGGTCGATGCTACCTTCACGGCGGGTCAGGGCCTTCGCGCAGCCCGAACGTTCATTGACACAGTGCGCCCAAAGCTGAATGGTGTTCGCGCTATGTTGCGCACCCGGCAACGAGTCGCACCGGTGCACTATGACGAGTTGTTGGCCATCACAGACGACTGGGTAGATTCAGCTTTTTCATTGGAACCAAAGGACTTGGCGTATATGGAACGCTTGGTGCTTCTGCAATCGCGGCGGATACGCTGACGAGTCGATTACAGCGCCGACGTTTCACACGGATTTCGAGAGGGTTGCTACACGTCTCTGTTAGCAACCCATCTTTTTGTGTGAGGTCACATCCATGCTTTCCGATAGCCTGTCTTGCTTCGCTCCGGCTGCCGCGTCTCTCGTCGGCTCGGGTTTCCGTGAAGTTCCGGCGTCGACTCTCGTTGAGAAGGGCGATGAATATCGTGGGGACTCCGGCTACTTCGTGCCGTTCTCCCTCGATTTCGTCGGCCGTCCGGTTCCCGCCGGCATGTTGGTGCGTCGCGTTCTTCGCCGCAATCCGCTGAGCTTCTGAAACCTGCTGCCTGCCTTTTCAAACGGACGCCTCGTGCGTCCGTTGTCTTTGGGCCGGGACGTAGCCAGAAGCGGGCAGGGAACCGGCCTTGGAAGCGCTCTTGGAACCGGTCAAGCCGCCAGCGCAGTCTCCTCGACACCCGCGCCGACCGCTACTTGGTCGTCAAGCGTCTTCTCAACCAAGCGAGCCAGCGCCGCCGAACGGCCGAACATCGCCCGCGCCTTCGGACGCTGCAGGTGACCGCGAACATACGCGCCCAGGGCGCTCACCGCCTGGCGATAGGTCAGACCCGTGCGCGACCCGTACCCTGCGTCGGTGATGTCCACATACTGCGCCAATTCCCAGGCGGTTTCATCGTCGAGCATGCCGGCTTGCAACAGCGCAGTCGCGCGCGTCTCAAGGACAGCCTGTCGCGACGCGAAGTCGTCAGCAACGCGGACATTGGAGGCAAGGTGCAGGCGAAACGAGGTCTTCATGAGGCGGTGCAATCGTGGGGGAGGTTGTACGGTGAGGCGTCTTCAGGACAACGCGATGAAGTGAAGTATTGCGGTGCAGCAACATCCTGGCTACAACGCAATGAGTCACTTTGTGGCCCCGTTCACATCTCCATACCACTTTCAACCGGCCGATGTGCGCCCACGCACAGACAGGCCTACTTGGGGTGTGAACCCGCTCACAATGGCGGCGTCCACCTTCGAGCGGATACACTCCCTCCATGGAGCTTGCGTACGATTTCTCGGACGCCCAACTGGAAACGATGGGCTACGTCGCTTGGCGGCAGGTTGACTCTGTCTGGCTGGGCGTGGCGCCCATGACCTTCGGCAAAGGGCGTCTGTGCTTTGATTTGAACCCTGGCGGATACGACGACGGGTGGTGCTACGCGAGCCTCAGCGGGGCCATCGCGGCCATGCTCCAATGGGACCTCGCTGTCGCAGCCGAGCCAGATGGCTGGTTTCGGCATCCATTTACGGGGAGACGTCGGCCCAACGGCGACGCTGCCCAGGAATACGTGTCAGCGTAGCGGCGGACAGCTCGCGGGCGTACGCAGCCAGCTTCCCGCTGCCCGTCGTCGATGCGCCCTTCAGCGGGCCGGACGTCCCGCAGAACGCTCGAACTGTCGAGCAAGCGCTTGACCTACCACTCCTGCATGATGGTCCAGCAGCTGGATGGCTTGCGTCAGTACCTGAATCTCGATGGGCCAGAACCGAGGCGTTTCGCGGGCTTTCGGCGGGCAGTAGCCTACCGCACCGAGGAGCTGTGCACCGATGAGTTCGCTTTCCTCGTGGACGGCGAGCAGCAGACTCGCTGTGCGAAGCGCCGACTCGGCGGCCAGGCAGAACCCTGGCGGCAGCAGTACCGGTGGCGTAGCCAGGACCGGCTTGTCCTGTCGTGTCACAGTCCCCGATTTCATAGACGCGGGCATCCAGCAGTTTGGTAATTCACAAATTTTACATGAGCGAATGTGGTTATGGAAGCCGATTTCATGAAAAGCCAAATACTTTTGCAGGCTTTCACGCTACAATATGAGCATCTTTCAGTGAATTTGCCCGTTCGGGGCTCGCGTTTACTTGTTCGAGGCGCTCGACCGTTCTCGCAAGAATACTCCAAACGCCTTGGCCCCTAGGTGTCTTCGCCGTCTCCGTCAGTGCACTTTCCTGCCCGAAATTTAACCATGTCCACAAGCTCTCCGACGCAACCGAAGGTCTCGACTCCTCGCAGGGGCAAGGCCACCCCGAACCGGCCGGCTACCAAGCGAGCCAAGGCAGCCTCATCGCGCGATACTGACGCGCTACGCTTGGCACAAGAGCAGGCCGTTCACGAAGCCTTGCACGTCGCGGCGGACTTGCCGTCGCTCTCGGACGCGGTCCGTCGTGTGCTCGAAGCCAATGTGCGGCGACGCTTGCAGCGCGATGTGGAAGTCGTTTTTGACGCCTTCGAACTGACATTCGAGGACCAGAGCCACGCTTCCGACGCCTATGCCATGCTGCATCTGACGGCCTCGTTCAATGCAGCAACGGTCGAAGGTGCTCCCTATTTGGGCGATACGGAATTGCTGGAGGGGTTGCCGCCTCAGCCGCATTGGGCGAGTAGTCAGTTCACGCGCAGCGTTTTTCGAATGGACCCGCCTGTCAAGGCTACTTTCTACCTGAAGCGCGACAAGAAAGCGCACGACGTGCGCTTCGAGATGTTCGAGTTGACGGTCGAACAACTGCGCGCTGCGGCCACCGCGTGGGAGGCCACGAAGCGGGCGCTCGTCGCCCAAGGCCAGATTCGCTTAGAGAAAGGCTCGTCCTCCGAGGCGAAGGTGTTCGCAAAACTCAAGTCGTTGGAGCAGCACCACGACGACCTGACGCAACAGCTTCAAGAGCTCGAAGTCGAGCTGCGCGAAGTTCGGCAGCGGGTACAAGAAATCCGCGGCAAGCTGGCGCGCAACCTCGGCGATAAACCGCCCGCTGCGCTGCGCATGCTCAATGAGCTACGCTTGCAGCTCGGGCTTGCACTGGCGTCCTGAACGTCTCACGGGAGCAGTTCGCGGGAGCACGTCATTGGCAGCCTTCGTGCTGCGGAAAACGCGCGTCCATCGTAAAGAATGCACAAGGGGAGCGCGAAAGACCCCATGAATACAGATGCCAATGTTAGAATAGCGTTTGATAAAAATGCAGGCCATTTGGTTAGGCCCAAGCAAGGGAGCCCATTTAGTGACTGTCAGTGCTGCGTCCACCCTCTTTGAGAAGCTGTTCGAAACCAGCCCTCAACCCACGCTGCTCGGAGTACCCTACGGCCCTGTCGTTGCCGCCAATCGGGCAGCTTTGGCAGCCCTTGGCTATTCAGCCGAGGAAGTCCTCCTGCTCACCCAAGCAGATTTTGTAGACTTGGACGCCCAGGCAGTCACATTGATTCAAGCCACGCGTCAGCAAGACGGGTACGCGGAGGGGGAGCTCGAACTCAAGCGCAAGGACGGAAGCCGCTTTCTGGTTTGGGCGCGCTCCGCACTCTTTGGGGGTGAGGACGGCCAGACGTACGCCAGTTTTCACTTCGATGACATCACCGAACGGCGCAAACTTGCGCTGGCGCTGCGTGAAAGTGAAGAGCAGTACCGCCGGCTCATCGAGGCGATGGCCGAGGGCATGGTCGTGTTGGACCCGTTGGGCAACGTCACCTCCTGCAATGCGGCGGCCTGTGAAATGCTGGGCACGACCGAAGCGGTTTTGTTGACCATGAACTCGCATGACGCTCGCTGGCGCACGTTCGACGAACACGGGGAAGAACTTCCGTCTTGTGAGCAAGCGGCCTTGCGGGCCTTGCGAACGCGGCAGCCCGTGCGCAACAGCGTCATGGGCGTGCAACAGCGGGCGGGAGCAGTGACTTGGCTCACGGTCAACGCCGTACCGGTCTTCAATGCCCGTGATGAGCTCAAGCAAATCGTTTGCACGTTCAGCGACATCACCGCCCGCCGAAGTGTAGAAGCCAACCTGCTGTTGCAAGCCCAAACCGATGCGCTGACAGGCTTGGCCAATCGACGCGCGTTGGAGGCACGAACGGAGCTGCTCAAGCAGAACGCGGCGGAGCGTCCCTTCTCGCTGTTGCAGCTCGACATCGACCATTTCAAGGCGGTCAACGACGCACATGGTCACGTGCAGGGCGATACGGTGCTCCAGGCCGTTGCGCAGGCACTCCGGGAGTGTCTCCGTCTCGAGGACCTGCCCGCACGAACCGGCGGTGAGGAGTTCTGCGTGCTGCTGCCAGGCTCCGCCACTGCAAATGCGCTGAAGGTGTCGGAGCGCATCCGCGCTTGTATCGCAGACAAGGTCATTACCTTGCCGACAGGGCAGACGGTCCGCGTGACAGTCTCCATCGGTGTCACCTGCTGCACGACGGCGGAGTTCGAGCTGACTGAGCAACTGGAACGCGCGGACCGTGCGCTCTATCGTGCCAAACAACTGGGCCGAAACAAAGTCGTGATGGCCTGAGCGCGTTCCGTCTGCCGTTGGTGGCCCCGGGTAAAGATGCGGGGCTACACCGGAAACTGGCTTCACAGCTTCCTCGCCGATACTCCACTATCCTGATGAAATCCGTTTCTGCCCTGAATTTTGGTCGCATCGTTCGCGCCGCCGGCTATTCCTGGAAAGGCATGCGCACCGCTTGGCGCGATGAAGCCGCGTTTCGGCAAGAGCTCTGTGGTTTCGCGGTACTCGCGCCGCTGACGTTGGCGCTTCAGCTGCCGGCACTGCACACCGTGGTGCTCTTCGCGCTGATGGGCAATGTCTTGGCCATCGAACTGCTCAACTCGGGCCTGGAAGCCATTGTCGACAAGACGTCGCCGGACCAGCACGCCTTGGCGGGTAAGGCCAAGGACTGCGCCAGCGCCGCGGTCTTCGTGGCGACCGTGACGCTGGCGGGAGCCTGGCTCGCCCTTGCGGGCCCGACGGCTTGGCGCGCACTATTCGCTTAGTACCGGCGAGCATCGGCTACTGCGGGGTCTCAGCGGTCCCAGGACTTGCGGCCTTTACGTTGGGTTTTCCAGGAGCGCCGAGTCGTTCCCCGACTGTAGTCATCCCATGCGTTGGGGAGGTTGCGAAAATTGCGAGACGGACGGCAAGCCACTTCTCCGTCTTCGTAGACCACATGAACGCTCAACCGACGCTCTTGAGTCGTGTGCATGTGGCGGAAGTAGCTCCCGCCACGGCGACGGCCCACGCCGGGCACGGAACCCGTGCGAAAGCGATATCCGCGCCACTCAGGTCCCGTGAACCGGTAATGACGGTAGGCTCGGTACAGCGTTGCGCCATAGGCCGCCAGCTCCTCGACGTTGAGCGGTTTGCCGTTGGCGGTGTAGGCCTGCGGCGCGTCGTAGAGGAGCTGCATCGTCCGCTCAGAGCGGTAAGCCAGGTTGACGAGCGCTCGAGCCAAATCTTCCAGGCACGCATGTTCGCTGCGCTCGAACTGGCAAGTTTGCCGGTTGTGGACGCGCAGAACGTAGGGGCCAGCTACGGGTTGTATACGGCCTTCAAGGTGATGAGCCACCAGCTTTCTCCATTTCTAGTTGGGAACTAGAAATGGGGAGGGCGGTCTCCGGGCGCAAACAGGTTGATGTACATGACGAATGTCGGTTGCAGATAGCTCAGTGCGGTGTAGGCATCTTCAGTTATCGATTATAATGTGCTATCCTGTAAATATCAATATGTATCCGCGATAATCTCATGACTGTGCCTAGCACCCGACTTTTCTTTGACACCGAGTTCACTGCCTTTCGAGACGGGAAAATGCTTTCGTTGGGATTGGTGACGGAGACTGGCGCGGAGTTCTATGTCGAGCTCCCCAGCCATGCGGAAGGGCTTGTCCTCAACGACTTCGTACGTCAAGAAGTTCTGGCGCAATTTGGTTCAGTACCGGGCGCGCGTGCCGCTACGCTGGCCGAGGCGGGAAGCCGTCTTGCGGAGTTTCTCCAGACCTTGCCAGGTTCACTGGAAGTTTGTTGCGATTACAAACTCGACGCCTCTTACTTCACGGAATGCTTGCGAGCGGCCAACCAAGCTTCGGCGTTGCGTACCAAATATCGACTCTGTGATATTGCCTCGGAAGCTTCGTCCGCAGCCGGACGGATGGCGCTTTTGCAGACATTTTCAAAAGAAGGGCAACCCCTGCGTCGCCATCACGCTCTGCTGGACGCTCGGGCTCTGAAGAACGCTTGGCTTGCGCGCAACGATACCGTCTCGCGAGACTTGGCCTACCAGTGGCTGTTTCAATGCGGCGAAGTTGCTGACCACGCCAAGCGCACTTTGGGTGACATTCACGCCTATACCGACGACGAGCTGGAAGACACGCACGATTTCATCCAGTGGCTCTTCCCGCTTCCGCGGCCCAGCCCTTACAACACGTTCGCAGTCACGCCAACGCTGGCTGAGTTTAAGCTGCTTGCTGCGGACCGACTGGTACGGCAAGGCGTACTGGCGTCGTGGCAGCGCATGCTGACCTTCTACGGCTTGCAAGTGTTGCCCACGGGTGCCGTCTCTCGGGGACCGAACTGGCGCCAGCGTGCTCCGAATTGGGTTGTTCCGGCGGGTCACAACGACTTGCGGCTTAGCCGCATTTTGGAGGCACTCTGCTTGTTTGGCCTGCGACCGCAGGCCCTCAGCACGTTCCAAGCTCTCCGCGACATCGTGACCGAACATCGTGGTGCCAAGGCTGCGACGTCTCCGGTGCAATTCTGGCAGGCCGCTATCGGCAACGACGGAGCTGCTGGCGCCTGACGCCGACTATTTCCGGTCGCTCCTTGAGGGCTATTCTTTGTTGCCCCTCCCGCCTTTGGTCACTACACCCCCTAGGGCAACAAAGGAGTTTTCATGAACACACGAGAGTCACTTCGCCAACCCGTCCCCGGATGGGACATCGAAGTCACCCGCATGGTCGCCGCACTGGTTCCCCGGTTTTCTCGTCACTTTGACGAGCTGGGCAGGCTGCTGACAGTGACGGGAATGACCTTGCGACCAGAATACGGCCTCAGCCTTGCCGGGTACGAAGCCAACCTGAACCTGGTCGGACGACACGGTCTCTTGTGTCGGCTGCAGCTCAGCGTGGTCGACGGGATGGCCATCGGCACCGAGCGAGGCGTCGGCTTGGACATCCTCTTGCTGGATGCCAAAAATCGATTGGTCGCTTTCTGCACGCCACCGCGGCCTCGGGACCGCAACGGGTTTTGCACCGACTTGGCAGACCTGCTGGGGCGAAATGCGTTGGCACTGCGCACCGAGTACCTCTACGCATGCATCGTCGAGAACTACGACTTGCTGCGTCAGCAGCGGCGCGTGCGTACCGAATAGCACACTCCGCGATTCATTGAAGAGCTCTGGCCACCCGCCAGAGCTCTTTTCATTCGTGGCCGAGCGGACGTACAAAACGCCTCGCTACACCAGAACATGTCCACCCCGTCCCATCCTGACCAACTTGACCTGTGCGCACCGTATCAGGCCAGCACGCCGGACTACCGCCTCTTCGATTGGTCGGTAGGTCAGGTGTGCGATGGCACCTCAGAGGCGTTGAGGTCGCGCACGCCGGTGCTGTGCAGCCATGATTACGACCATGCCGTTCGCATGGCGCGAGACCACTGCCTACTGGAAGGACGCAGCGTTTGGGTTGTGGATTTCAACGACAACTTCGAGGTTGTCTTCCGGGTCCATCCACACGAGTACACGGCCCAGGCCTTGGGCATGCGAGAGAGCGGCCGGGAACGTAGCGTTCTCTGACCGCGCTGCTCCGCTCGAAGCTCAACTGACGACGATGCGACCCGTGCGCTGGTCCAAAGGGTCCCCGGGGAATACGGGCAGAGCGTCTACCGCTCCGGGCGGATGTCCCGTCTTGTCCACAAATCGCAAACAGGCCTCCACGGCAGCTTCCCGACTCTGGTACGGGACTATCGACTCCCGCGTCAGCACCAGGGGCATCGCACGCCCGCCTTGCAAGATGACATCGTCGCCCCGTACTTTGAGCACCCAGCCCAAGCATTGAGGGGTCTCTGACTCTTCAAGTGTCAGAGGGCCTCCGACGGCACGTGGGGTGTAGAGCTGCGGCGGCAAGCCCTCGGTGAGCCCGACCGCTCCGGGTTGGCCCGCTAACAGCGCCACCAGATGCTCCTGAAGCAGCTGCTCGAAAGTACTCCCGCTTAGCCGACTCGCCCCTGCAGTCTGGAGCCAGGTGTCCAACGTCGTGCAAGCTGCGCGTGCCGCGTCCTTGAGGGCCTTGGTCGCTTCTCGGGTTTGGATAGACCGCGCGTGCATCGGAGTCTGGGCGGTCAACGGCGCCGCAACCAGGGTAGGGGACATTCCCAGCACGCGCATGACACGCTGAAGGTTGAGAGCGCCGACGTTCGTGTTTCCAGCTTCGATTCGTACCAGCGTTTGTACGCCAACTTCTGCTTGCCGAGCGAGGTCGTGCAAGGTCAAGCTGCGAAATTCACGCCCCTGCTTGATGCGCCGCCCCAGGAGCGCCATTTCTGCATTCAGTTCGGTCGCAAGCAGCTCCGCCATGGGTCGTGGTCCTGATTATTGAAAGAGGTGGTCGTCGAGACTTTATACTATTTTACCGTATGCGGTAATTCCTCGCAAACACAATCGTTAAATGGCCGTCCTCCGTGATGACCCAAAAAGAGAAGTTCCCCAACATTCGAAAAACGAACGGTGGGGAACACGAATAGCGGCGGGGGTCAAGCGGGAAGTGGATTTGCGAAAGTCAGCCCGTATTTCTGGCTCAGCTCCGCGTCACAACTGAACTCCATCTCGGACTCGTAAGGCCCATGGGTGCGCCAGTGGTAAGCTTCGAACAGGTCGTCTGCGCAGCTGGGGGAGCAGGCGTAGTGGCCTTCTCGGCTGAACAGACCGACACCGCAGTTCATGCACTTGCCTTTGACAACGCGGTGCACGTGGGGGTCGTAGCGAACGTAGCGCCCCTTGCCACAGGAGGGCCACTGGTCTGCGGTCGGGTCGATGACCCGGCCTTGCGCATCTTCAAGCCACCAATGTTCTCCGTGGCTCCACTCACTGTCGGGCGGGTAGTAGAACCCGGGTACCCGCGTAAGTTCGGGAAACCGACGCTGCATCTCTCGGGTAAACACACCACAGTCGGCGTTCGACGTGCCGTAGCGAGCTAACAGCTCTTGGCGAACCGCTTCGTGACGCGGGTCTTGCAAACAAAATTGACTCATGAAATGTCGACACTGGCCAGTTAACCAGTTACAGAGTTGTCCTGCCAGGTGTAGCTAGCGCTGTATCGACGGCGAACACACGCTGCAGGTTAGCGTTCGTCGGGTGGAATCTGCGCGTGCAGGGTGTGCACGAATTCATGCGAAAGCTCCAGAGCCTCGTGGCGTCCCGGTGTGTCGGCCGGAAGAGCTTCCAAGCCCTCGATGTGCTTGAGCACCTGCCGCGCAATCTGCCAGGCGGGGATGCCGGCCGCCAGCAAGTCGCGGTAAGGGTGCAGGCTATCAACATCATCAGGCATGGGCTGGTCTTCCTGTTCGGGAGGAGACCTTAGTTTACCACACGCGGTAAACTATGCGAAGAAATCAGAAGCGCCCCTGAAACCAGAGGCGCTTTGGTTTGGAGGGCGAAATAGCCCGCTTAGAACGAGCGGCTCACACCAAAGCTGGCGGACGGCACCCAGTCCACCTTGGACAAGGAGTGGTTCAGCCTGCCTTGTTCACTCGCGGCATCCGCTTGCAAGCGCGTGCATTCCGAGGCATCCAGGCTGGCGCCACAGCTCACGTGTACTGTTCCCGTGTACGTTTGAGCGAGAGCACCCGCCTCCACGCCCCAGCTCCAGCCTGCAACTGGCAGGGCACCACGCCAGCCGAGTCCCAAGTAAGGCGTGACGCGAGAGTCCGGTCGCATTGTGGCCCCTAGCCCTCCGACATCGGGGAGGGGGTAGGTATGGTGATTGACCACAATTGTTTGCGTCGTCGGCTGGTTGCGGGCCATCAAGCGGGTCATATCGTAGGTCAGTCCCACTACGCCGCGAAAGCCGTTGTTGAACGGTGCGATTTCGAAGGCTGCGGACAGCTCGCGACGCTCCCATTCAACGCCGAATTCCTTCTGGCGGAAGGTGCGCTGTGTATCCTGGTCACCGTAGGCAGCGCCCACGCGCCACTGCACGTGGTCAATGAAGTCCCCACGCACGTCAATGGCAACATCGGGGGAACCGACACGCAGGTCCGCCGCCAAACCGGACGGCGCGGCCATTGCGGACAACGAGAAGAGGGCACCAAAGGCGGAGGCGCAGAGAATGGAAAGCAGACGCATGGCGTTGGCGGGCAGAAGTTAGGAGTACTGCCGTATAGCCACACTATTGCTGGCATGTAAACCGAAAAGGCTCCGCAGCAGAGCCTTCAGCACCGCCTCCGAGCTGCGCTTATCCGTGTCGAGCTGCCGGGTTGGCGCCGCGTCCGGCACGAGCATGGGCCTGTTGAAGGCGCTCCCAGTCCTCGGCGCAGTCCTTGTCGCAAAACAGCTGCTGAAAGCCAACACCCGCTTCGCAGTAGTAGCACTCGCCGGTATGGGTCAGCACATGGCGCTTACGGGCCATCATCGCAAAATTCAGTTCCGCTTCGCGGAGCACGTCCGCATCGTCGCAAATATCAGCCATGGGGTTTTCAGTGTAAAAAGGTTAACGTAGCCGAGACGGCCAGGGGGTAGCGGCCCCCGTAAACGCAGGCCCGGATTCGGACGGTCAGGCCGCGAGAAGGGCCTGGTTGTATCGTGTGGTCTTGGGTTGGAGGGTCTCCATGCGCACAGCGTCCAGCACTTGCAGGGCGGCCGAACGCACGCATTGCCGTTGCACGTCGCTCAGCCCGCCGTGGAGTTGAAGATAGGCGCGCGCTTGGGACCGGGCACGCATCACCAGGACGTCATCCGAACACGCATAGCCCGCATCGGCCAAGTCGAGGAATTGGGCCAAGGCCCACAGGTGTTCCGGGCCAAAGCTGACGCTCTGGAGGGCCTTTTCGGCCGCCGCCGAGAAAAGCTTGAACAAAGAATGCGCATCGTCTTGCACAGGTGTGATTTTCTTCAGATGCAGACGGGGCGTGGCGTAGGTCATGGTTGTACTCGTTCGAATGGGTGGGGTAGGCAGCGCGCATCTCGTGATGCGATGAACGAAGTATTGCCGTTGGCGGACTCGTCCACTACGACAAGTTGTGCTGGTTTGTGGCCGCATTCACTTTTGGAAGACACATTCGACAACAACCTGTGCGCCCACGCACAAAGTCGTGAAACGGAGAGTGAAGCGCTTCACACTCTTGGCGTCAGCCGCTGTGAACCAGCTCACAATCAGCCGGGGGTAGCCTTGAAAACCCCGCAAGGAGGCGAAAATGGTCTCGGCGTAGCCTTGTGCCTATACACATTTGTAGCTGGGGAGGTTGACACTTGCACGCCCCTTGCCAACAAAGCCGAGATGCCCGAAGCGGGCCCTTCTACTAGGCGTGGGTTGCTGGAAACGACCCTGGACCAGTGAGAAGACCTACCGCTTCGTGCTGCTGCCCTCCTTGACCGTTGGTCGGGGACGACAACAGCTGAGGTGCTTGATGTGACGCTTTCACGTCGACTACTTCGGCACGGTCGCTTTCGAGGTCACCGGAGCGGGTTCCAGCCCCCTCCTGTGCTTATCGGCATGCAAGCAGGTTGTTTCGGCAACCGCGTCTCCCTCCTGCTACACCCCGGTCGCCCAGTCTCAAGCTGGGCGATTTTCTTTTCGCCTGGCAGTCCTCGACGCGATTGCGTTGTTCACGAGAGAGACGTCGCAAGCTTTACCTCATCAGCGAATCACGCTATGATACAGTTGCTACTGTAAACAAAATAAGATGCTGTCAAAACTCTCTTGCGCCCTCATCAGGGGCTATCGCCGGTTCATTTCGCCCCATAAAGGCTTCCGATGCGCCTATGGAGCCCACACGGCACGGCCCACTTGCTCTGCACAAGGACTGCGCATTTTTCAGCGCGTCGGTTTCTTCCAGGGCATGTCGCTGCTGCGCCGCCAGTTCGACCGCTGTACCGAGGCTGCGCATGCGCTGCGCATCGAACGGGAGTCCTCGGGGCACCTAACACCCCCAGCAGCGTCGTCCACGGCAGGTACTTACCGACGATATGGGCCCCTTGTATCGCAACGTGGGTTTATTGACGGTGACTGCGGCGACGCGGATTGCGGAGGGGGTGATTGTGGGGACTGCGACGTCGTCTCCTGCGATACCCCCAACTGTGGCGAGATGGCGTGCTGGGACGGCTTGACCTTCGGTGATGACGCGTCCCGAGCCTGTTTCGATGTCGCGGTGTGCTGCGACTGGAGCCCGTGCGATAACGGGTCAACGGCGGGCTCGACACGGAGGTTGACCCGAGCACAGGAACGCGAAGCCGAGCGCCAGCGTCAGCGAGACGCACGACGGCGAAAGCGAGGCGACTTCGGACAAGCAGTCGAAGACGCCAAGCAAGCCCCGCCTCGAGACGATTCGAACGGCCCAGCTAGTCCGGACGCTTGAATGTTCGCGCGGAGGAGCTCCGCCTATTACCAGGAAGCAGTCGTGCATGCCCCTCTTCGCGCACTTGCGCTCCGTGAACTAGACCGTTATCTGGCGCGATACCCCGCAGAAGCGCCCAGCCTCGTTGGATTGCGAGCGCAGCTCCTCGACGGTTTTGCAGACCCGTTTGCCCGGTCAAACATGAGGGGCCACGTGACGACCAGCGCGTTCGTCTTGAACGCCGCGTTCACACACGCACTGCTCATTCACCACAACTTCTTCGATAAATGGATGCAGCCGGGTGGCCACTACGAGCTCGAAGAGAAGGCGCTTGCGCCTGGTGCCTTTTCGCTCTGGAACTCGGCGTACCGTGAGGTGCTGGAAGAAACCGGAATCGTCTGCGCATTCAGGGACCCAGCGTTGGGGCCTCCGACGCCCATGGATATCGAAACGCACGCCATGGGGGCCAATCCAGCCAAGGGCGAGGGGGCGCACGTTCACCATGATTTCGTCTACCTGATGGTCGCACAGGGAAACTTCGCACCCACCGCCTTGCTGACCGAAGTCAAGGCGGCTCGCTGGGTGCCGCTATCCAACGTGCTTCAGCTGGGCGAAATGCAACGCATGGCCCGCAAGGCGGTCGACCTGCTGAGCCTCTCGACATGACGCATCCTTAAGCCGTTGGCATCAAGCACTGTGCTGGGCCACACAACCCGCTGGCTATACGAGCCTTTCTGAAACGAAATCTCAGCAAGTCTCGTACGTCCTATGCACGCAACCCGTCTCAGCGTCAAGCTCAAGCGCTATTTCTTCCTCGGCTGGCTTCTGGAGCAACCCCACGGCGACGTGTTCATGGCGCACGCCATGCGTCAGGGTAATCGCGACCGACTGCGGCAGGCGTTGCCTCGCTATATCCAAGTCCACGCCATCTTGGCCGGCGGACTCCTGGTAACTCTCAGCCGCATTTGGGCGAACGCTTGGCCCTGGGGCACCGAAGTGCTTTGCGACTTGCTCCTCGCCTGGGAACTCGGCCAGTTGTTTGTCATGGTTTGTGGACTGCTTGCGTTTCATCTCGAACCCCTAATGGACTGACTCTCGATGTCGAAGATTTTGATTTTTGCATTCAACAATACGCAAGCTGAAGGCGGCTTGGACGACCTGCAGTGCGTACTTGAAACCGACAATCGACAGGCACATCCGGTGGTCGATGCGTCGGGAATGCTGTTGCCCACAGAGGTCGTCATCCTGGCGCAGCGCTACAACCTGCCAGGACGTCTCCAGGTGCTGCACCTTGATAACAGCGGACTTCCGGCCCGGGCGGAGGTCTGGCAGCGAGTGCCCTTGCATCATCTGGAAGGGGGCTCCACCGACATGCTGGTGGAAGTAGGAGAACGATGCAGCTACCTGCAGGTTCGCTCGGGTGCATGTCGCTGGGGTATCCGCTAGGCCCAATCGTTTCCCACGGGGCGACCTCGGCCGTACGTCTTTTTCGCTATAGGAAGCGTGCGCGAGTGCGCATGACCTCTCCGGAAGGACACTCCCTATGCGAATTTTTCTTCTCGTTTTGACCAATTTGGCCGTGATGCTGGTGTTGTCGCTCGTCTCGACAGCCCTGGGCCTGAACACCTGGTTGACCGCGCACGGCCTTCAGTTTGGGGCACTGTTGGGCTACTGCGCCGTTTTCGGCATGGGTGGTTCAGTCATCTCCTTGCTGCTGTCGAAATCCATTGCGAAGTGGACCACGCGTGCACACGTGATTACTGGCCGAGAAGGCCCCGTCGAACAAGACCTTGTTCGCATGGTCGACCAGCTCGCACAGCGGGCACGTATTGGGATGCCGGAAGTCGCCATCTTCGATGGCGCTCCGAACGCATTTGCAACCGGCGCTTTTCGCAATTCTGCGTTGGTGGCGGTGTCGACGGGCTTGCTGCACACCATGGACCGCGGCCAGGTCGAGGCCGTCCTCGCGCATGAAGTGGCTCACATCGCCAACGGCGACATGCAAACCATGGGGCTGCTTCAAGGCGTCTTGAACACTTTCGTGATGCTCGCGTCCCGCGTCATCGGCATGGCGGTTGACCGCACTGTTTTCAATAACGAAGGGGCACGCGGCGGCCTCGGCTACACCCTGGTGTACGTGCTGCTCCAGACGCTGTTCGGAATAGCGGCCTCCCTGGTGGTCATGGCCTTCTCGCGACACCGCGAATACCGAGCCGACTGGGGCGCCGCTCAGCTTCTGGGTTCGGCCGTTCCCATGCAGCGCGCCCTCAAGGGGCTGGCGGGTGAGTCGTCGGACCTGCCAGCGCCAGTCGCCGCGTTCGGCATCTCGAGTCGGCACGCAGGGCTCTTCCGGAGTCATCCGCCGCTGCACAGTCGCATCAAGGCGCTCAACAAATTCGGCCACTGAACGGTACGGAACTCGCTCTCGGCGCCGCTGGAAGCGAGTTTCAACATTCGTGCAGAGGTACATCCGCGTAGCGTCGCGCTGCATCGCGTAGAAGAGGTCGCAACCATTTGCGGCCCTCGGGTCCGTAAGGCGTCGTTGCAACCCCAACGCCGTGCAACCGGGCAAACTGAAACAGCGCTTCCACCAATTCGCGCGCCACCCCTTGACGCCGGAAGTCCGGATGTGTCGAGATGAATGCAACGCCGAGTGCCCGCGGTACCCGCCTGGAGGTCTCGGCAATTCCCACGAGGCCCACGACTTTTCCTTCGCAAAAGGACGCGAGGTAGGTGCGGCATTTCAAAAGCTCCCGGCTGAACAGGGGCAGGCTCGCCTCCAGTTCTGGACTGTCGAGCAGACGTTTGTCGGCGGCAGCACGTATCAAGCGAACTTCTCTCACGGCAGGCCTCCTTGGAAGGGTGACGCAACGTATAGACGGCCCGACTTGTGTGCAATCAGTCCGGGCTGCACGTTGTTACGGTGTTGTGCGGCCAACGAGGCTAAGCAGCCTTGGCTACACGGAACTATCTAACCCCATTGCTCCAGGTCGCCATGTCCCATACCCAACTTGCACAAGTTCGCCACTGGCGGCAGCTCTTGCTGGAAGCTCCCATTCCTGAAGGACTTGGGGAGGTGCTGCCAGAGTTCCTCAAGAAAACGGGGCAGGACTTTCTGACTTCCATGCGGCCAGAGACCTCCGCGGAAGAGCACCATCAGTTGGAACGCTGGTACGTTTCGGCTGAGGGGCAGGCCGTTCTGTGCGAGTTCACCAAGCAGCTCTGGATGCAAATGGCCACGCATGCCGACCATGCCATGCCCGCGCATGACGCCCGCCATGCCATGTTCAAGGTACCGGCCGCCTCACTCGAATACGTCGCCAGTGAAAGTGTGCAGGGCTGGGAGCGTATTGGCGTGCTCGGCGCGCTTTTGCACGACCACGGCCGCTGGGCGGAAGAACGTGTCTATGGGCACCCCGGTGACAGCCTGGTGCATGCGCGACTGAGTTTTTTGCTGGGTCAGGAGCTGCTCGCGGAACTCCCCATGCCTGAACTGGCCCGGAAGCACATTTTGCTATCGGCGTTGCGTCACACATCGGGCGCACATCCGCACGACCCCATGCCGCTCAAGCTCACGGTCACCGCGGACCGCGACCAGCTCTATGGCGCTGAAATTGTGCTTCGCATCGCTCACCACACAGTTGGCAAGGACGGCGCCTTGAGCTCGTTCTATGGGGAAAAGCCAGGTCAGTCCATACTGGACCGACTGGAGCACATCATGTCGCATCGATTGCCGGGTCCGTTGTTCAGCCGGCGCGAACACGTTGACCAGCTTTGGAGCAGCTTGGCCACGTTCTTCTTGCTTGCCGAGAATCCGGATGCCAGCCGCCAGCGGTTTGACCGAATTCTTCAGGGCCGGCCAGGGTGCTACCCCATTCCCTCATTTGACTGGGCCACCGAATGGGAATTGGCCAACGAGCATCGCCCTTCTTCGAAGGGTCCCGCGGGAGCCCTGATGCAATTGCTGGGAGCCCCCAACGTCGCCCCCTCCCTGCATTACCGGCAAACGGCGCTTGACAAGCTCAGTGCCTTGGCGACCGACAATGCCTGGCGACTGGCGGGCGCTCTGGCCTTCGTCGAAGAACAACGCTGGAGCGAAGACCAGCGCCAACGCGCGGCCCTCAAACGCATCGCGAGGGACAATCCTTCGGACCGATTCGTCCAGTTGCTGGGCGGGTTTCTCTTGCAGGGCTGGGACGGCATCGACCAAACTTGACCGGGCATTTTGGAGGGACGGGTTCTACACGTCGTGAGGCGATTTTCGTCTTTGACATTCAACCCCAGGACATCCTATGAAGACCCGTTTTACCCGCGCCATCCTCTCCTTCGCGGCCATCGCCACCCTCGCCCTGTTGGGCTGCGCGACGCCCGATGCGACGACCGCGCGCAACACCGAGAGCTACCAAGACCGTGAGTACGTCACGGGAAGCATGCTTGCGCGCCATCACAACACGGCCAACTCGAATGTCCAGGTGGCGGACCCGGCGGCCGTGGCCCAGGCTGCACAACAGATGAATGCCGCAACGATGCACGTCCCCGGCGGTCGCTAAGTAAAGCAGGGCTATCCTTTACGATAGCCCAAAATTCAAAAGCGCACACATCCAATGGGACGTGTGCGCTTTTCCTTTTCAGTGCCATGCGGAGCACGGCACTTCAATAGGGGGCGACAAGAGTGTTGGAGACGGAACCATATGCCATGTAGTCCCCAACGGCATTCGCCCTTAACTCTGCATCTTCTTTCTGGCCACTGGGCGCAGTCTAAAAGAGGCTCCGACAAAAGTTGCTAAGATAGTGCATTACCAAAATGTAATCCAAGCGATATTCGGAGCTTTAGACTGCGCCCTGTACCGGGCTAGCGGTTGATAGAGGCCCTGACAAGAATGGACGAGAGGAGACAGCTTAAATGGATGTACTCCCGGCCTGCATTCAGGGCTTTTATCAGCCGCCAGTCCTTGCTGGCGCGAGTTGACCTTAATGTACTCGAATTGAGCAGTCTTTGACAAGTGGCTGGTGAGACGAACAATATCCGATGTAGTCCCACCTGGCATTCAAAGACTGCTCAAAACCTTCAAATTTCAATCTTCTCAATTTCACGGACCCAGTGCTCTCCGCCCAATTCGCCGCGAGAGAACAAGTCAATCACGTTGAACACCTCGTCGGAGAAACCCCCGACGTTCAAGATGTCGTGGCGGTCGCGTGCCTGCGTCGTCGCATTGGGCGTGATGTCAATGCACACGAGCTTGGCGTTCTTCACCCGAGCCTTGTACTTTGTCCACTCCTCGAGCGTTGCAGTCGCCTTCTTGCCTCGACGCACCTCATCGGCCCAGGATTCGTTGTCCGAGACGTAGATAACCAGCTCTGCCATGTGCTTTTGCTCGTTCAGGTGGGCTAGCGCAATGGCACAAGCCGTACCCCCTCCGCCAAAACCTGCCAGCGTTTTCGCATTTGTCACCACGGCGTCACGCGCATTGAGGCGATGTGCATGCACACGGGTATCAAACGGAACCACAAGCGCATCCGGATTGCGACGCAACACCGCCGAAGCGAACAGCCCCGCCACGTCGATGCAGCGCATCTTGGACGTCGCGCCTTCACGGCGACCCGTCACCGGGTCATGCATGGACCGCGAGACGTCCGGTAGCACCGCCACGTCGCAACCGAACTTCGGCACGTTCTCGATAGCCGCTTCCATCGCATCTTGCAATGCGTTGACGACACGAGACGGCATGTCTTCCGACACATGCAAGTAGGCCGCCAACAGCTGGTACGGGAACACCTTCGCTTGCTCAATGAGCTTGACGTCACGCAACCGGGTCGCCACCAACTCGACCATCTCCCGCGACTCGAACACGCCGTGGCGCAGGAACGTGTTCAGGTTCATCCGGGTCTGGGTCCAGGTCGCATGGCGAGCAATGGCCGTCCAGTCGGCCGCCGACAACGGCAACGCCGTCAGGAGTTCGAACGAAACCTTGGGCACCTGCAGCGACTCACCTCGCCGAAACGCTTCGAGCGCCTGGACGTTTGCCGGCAGAGCGTCACGGTCGACGTCACGACCCAGCAAGTACTTGAACATCGCGTCGCGTTGCGCGCCTTCCGCCTTCGGGTGCGCCAGGCGCATCACGTCCGCCAGTGACGGCGCCGTTCCGACCGAAGCCGACAGCAAGCGCTCATCCGACGCGTTCTGCAACCACTGCTGCACCAGCTTCTTCGGTCGCGTACCGAGTGAGCGCCGGCCTGCCTGGCCCGAACGAACCATTTGCACGAAGTTGCGCAGCATCTTGCCGTTGTCGACCACGCGCTCGAATACGCGCGCCAGCAGTGCCACGTCGCGCTCCGCCAGAACCGCACACAGATACGCCGGCAAGTCCTTCATGTACGCCCGCTGACGCGCATAGACCGCTAGCTTGGCCAGGAACGCCGGTTCGACCTTGGTGATGAGGTCCCGCACGTCATCGAGCTGCATCTTGGCCGTCGCATGGTACGTGTCGTTGAACACACCCGTCACGGCCATTTGAGCCAACGCTGCCTTGGCCGACAGCGCATACGCCCGTCCACCCGCACGATTGACCGTGTCGGTGGCTTGTGCCCGGTGGGACGTTTGGGTCGGGGCAGCAAAAATCTGCTTGTTGGCCATGATGCTCTCGTTTTCAGTCTGCATTGTTGATGTTTTCTCTATTGCAACGACTGTGCCAGGCTATGCCATTCGCCTAACTTGTTGATTTAATTGATGTTTTCGGTGAAGCCTAGAAACAAGCATTGTGCTTATCTATCTTTTGGGATATACTGACTATCTCAATGAATAGCTTAGAAGGACGGCACGAACATGGGTATGGATTTCTACGTTCATGTGGGTGTGTTCGTCCGAGTGCCGGGCTACGCGGGCACACAAGTGCGCTCGGTGTCCGCCTGCACAGGCTGTGGCAACAGCAAGAATCTGAAAGCCGGCGATAGCTTCTGCCCCAGCTGTGGACAGCCCGTGCGGCACACCGAAGTCGAGCGACCCGCCGCCCGCGTACCTTCGCCTTACGAGGTGCCGGGATTCTCCGACGAGTTGGTCACGTGCGATGTCGCAGGCAAATCGGACGTGGAGCGGGGTTACGCCATCTGGATACCAAACCGGAAGGGCTTTGGCCATACCCTCAGCGACACGCACAACTGCGACGACCTTGAAATCTCCGCGGACTCGGCCGCTCAAATGGTGGCTGCGTTCATAGACCAATATAAGCCGCTGTTGACCGCAGCCAAACAGCACTTCGGCGTCACCCCGCAGGTTTGCTACGGCGTCGTCCCTTACCACGCATAAGCAGACACATTGTCTCGGCCACTCGCCGGAAAGTCATCATGAAGCAAAAAGTCGTTATTGGGTTCTTGGGCACCAAGCTCGACTCCGGCGTCAGTGACAAGCGTTGGGAGCGCTGGCGGCCGTCCGTGGCTCTGGCGGGTCACGCCGAGACGTTCGAACTCGCGCGCGTGGAACTGTTCCTGACGAACGAGGAGCACACCGGCATGGCGCAACAAGTCGCCAATGACATTGTGCAGGTGAGCCCGCAAACCGAAGTCAACGCGCATGTCCTGCAAAGCGTCCAAGACCCGTGGGACTTTGCGCAGGTCTATGCCGCGCTTGCCGATTTCTGCCATCACTATGAATTTCGCGACGACTGCGAGTACTACGTCCACCTGACCACGGGCACGCACGTCGCCCAGATTTGCCTGTTCCTGCTAACGGAAGCACGGTACTTTCCGGCCAAGCTGCTTGAGACCTTTTCTCACGGAGGCGCGGTCGAGTGGCAAGGCCGCCTGGAAGTCATTGACCTGAACTTGGCTGCGTATGACCAACTGGCTCGGCGCTTCAACGCTGAAAGTGCCACCAGCCAAGACTTGCTCAAAGGGGGCATCGAGACGCGCAACGTGGCGTTCAACGCGCTCATCGGGCGTATTGAGAAAGTCGCGTTGAGGTCGTCGGCACCGATGCTGTTGATGGGTCCGACAGGCGCCGGAAAGAGTCAACTCGCTTCCCGTATTTTTGAGTTGCGGCAGCGTCGCCACCTGGTTGCGGGTTCTTTTGTCGAGGTCAACTGCGCCACCTTGCGTGGAGACGGTGCCATGAGCGCCTTGTTTGGCCACAAGAAGGGCGCATTCACGGGTGCCGTATCCGAACGATTGGGATATCTAAAGTCTGCGGACCATGGCATCTTGTTTCTCGACGAAATCGGATGCCTGGGGCTGGAGGAGCAAGGCATGCTGCTGCGCGCGCTCGAAACCAAGCGCTTCATGCCCATGGGCTCCGACAAGGAACTGGAGAGCGCCTTCCAACTGCTCGCGGGAACCAACGAAGACTTGACACAGGCCGTTGCCCAGGGGCGGTTCCGAGCAGATTTGCTGGCGCGGTTGCAGGTCTGGTCTTTTACTTTGCCGGGCCTGATGGCACGCCGAGAGGACATCGAGCCGAACTTGGACTTCGAGCTGGCGTCCTCGGCTCGTACACTTGGCACGCGCGTGTCCATGTCGGCACCGGCACGAGCGGCCTACCTCACCTTTGCGCTGGCCCACACCTGGCCGGGTAACTTTCGAGACTTGGCAGCTTCAGTGATGCGCATGGCCACGCTGGCAGAAGGCGGCCGCATCACCGAGGAGGACGTCGCCCTTGAAATCGAACAGATGCAGGCGCAGGCGCCGAAACTGCCCACAATCCGGGGCGCTGCCGGTTCCTTGGCAAGCCGCATTCTGGGCGACAAGGTCGAGACCCATGACCTGTTCGAGATTGTGCAGCTGGAGGCCGTCCTGCAAGCCATCGCCGAGACAGACAATATGGCACAGGCGGGCCGCAAGCTGTATGCAATTTCTCGAGCGGAACGAGGCAACCCCAACGACAGCGACCGCGTGCGCAAGTTCCTCGCTCGATGGGACCTTGACTATGTCCGGGTTCGGCAAGACCTGATGGCGTGAGTACTGGAACGGCAGGAGTCGCTTCGCCTAGCCGGTAAGTTGCAGCGATTGCTCCTGGCGGGTCTACCTGGCGCGCAGAAGTGGGCGGGTTCTGCATCAAATTCAAGCCCTGACGCGAAACGCTGCACGAGCCTCAGTCCGTCTCGCTTTCAGGAACGAGGTCTTCGATGACTTTCAGGGCTTCTTTCAGCGTCTCAGCTCAGGCAATGACCCGGCCACCGTGCTCAGGCATGACGAGTTCGGTCATGTCGATGCCGCGTCTATCGAAAATGCACAGTTCGGACCGGCTGAGGTCGTCGGTGCCGTGGCGGGCGTCCATCGAGATGCTGATTTCGTAGCCTCGATAGGGAATGTTCGTGCATACGCGCGTGTTCTCAGTCTTGGGCGGACTGTCGAGCATGGCGATGCACGTGCACGGCGTGTAGACGTTTCCTGAAAAATGGGGCATAGCACGTCCTGGGTGCGTGACAACCGACGTGTAGCGCGGGCGCCTTATGCCTTGGGTGTGGCCGCGCCCATGAAAGAAACCCCCACTTGGCCGAAAGCCAGGTGGGGGTTTGGAATGTTCAGCGCGGTCAGTCGCCGATGTTCAAACAGTCGATTGCCGACGCCAGGTTGTAGGCCACGTAGGAGACGTCATGAAATACACAGGTCAGTGCGTTGTCGACTTCGGGCCGACGTGCATCGCACTTGAATGACACAATGTAGCCTCGGTCGCGGTGGTCACCGTATCGCAAGCCGATGCCAGCCTCCTCCTCGCCGGCCATGAGGCTCCCTTTCAGGAACGTCGCCAGCATCGGGCGATGAGGGTAGCTGACGCCGGGCAAGTCATCGCTGTACTTGTCGCTAGCCTCTCGGGCGAGCTTGACGACATCGTCCAGCGTCAGGTCACGGCGGTCCTTGTAGTCTGCAAGGGGAAAGTAGTACTTCGACTTTCGGGCTTCAGCCAGGTCGTCCCAGAACTGCCGAATATGCACGCTCCAGCGGCCATAGCATTGGTTCAACACAACGACAAAATTGCGACTTTGTGTCTCCAGTACGAACACCTTAACCAGGTGCTTGGGAGGCTCGTAGCCCGCCAGCTCTGGAAACAGCTCTTCCAGTTCGGTCATCTTCTCGGGCTCGACCTCGCGTTGCACGCAGGCCCAGACATACGCGTCGTTGGCGAACTCGAACTTCTTTTCGGGACTCGTGTACGACGCAGCGGTCAGCCGGTCATACAGCGCCACATACGGCTCGACCCAGTTGAGCATGACCAGGCCGTAGTAGGCGCTGACCATGCCTTCGAAATCGTGTTCGCGCAAGTCCATCTTGTCGCGCTTGCCGTCCGCAAAGACTTGAGCAATGGGGTACGGGCGTTCGAGAACGTCCCACTCCTTGCTCAGGCAGCTTTCGCGAAGCTCTCGAATTCGAGTCGCAACGCGGCGGAAGTCTTCTTGTCGCTTCAACTCGTCGTCGACGTCTGACGGTGCATCGACGGCTACGCCGACGCCTATACTCGGACTGTCCCCTGGGGTGGTACCGGTGTCGGCACCTCGCTTGTCGCTGGCGCTTGGGCCACTGGCGCTCGTGTCGCCAATCGACTCATTGTCCACATCACTCATGAATGCCTCCTTAGCTCTGTGAAGTCTTGTTGTCCTAGTGGGTATAGCCAAGCCGAAAACGCTTCACGCCAAGCCAAAAAGCCTCAAGGCGCCGGTAGGGCGCCTTGAGGCTTTTGGCAGGAGCAGAGCTCAGCGACTGGTCGGGCCAGAGGCGGGCAACGCGGGGGGCGCTGAACGCGGAGGTTGCGTCACCGCTTGTACGGGACCGTGTCCACCGCTGACGTTCTTGAGGGCGGCAGGCGCCAGCGGTGCGCGCAACAGCGCGGCGATTTGCTTCGAATGAGCCATTACAACTCCTGGAGGGGCTTTGGAAAAATCAAGGCCCTCTTGGACCTTGAACGCATCAAACAAAATCCTGTTGTGTGCAAAACAGACACAGGAAACCATGTTTCGAGCTGAGGTACAGCTCAACAGAGCTGCACTGCGTGCGGGCTCACGACAACGTGTAGCCACTCGCTTATCGCTTTTGCCCGTACCGCGCCTCCAAAGAAAACGGACGCCTTGAAAGCGTCCGTCTGAATGTGTCAGAACACGAATGTGCTGCATGACCCCTGTGTTTCAGTTACCGGGTAAACGCCGCGCAGTGCTTTTGCAGTTGAGCCTCGAACAAAGGCTGTGACCCGAAATTTCGCCAGAACAACACGTAGTCTGTCGTGGAGGGAACCATCATCCGGCTCGCCTCGTCAAACTTCAGCGCCCGTATCAGCGCGAAATCGGGCTCACCGGCACTGCCCTCATACCGCCACCCTTCCGACCCGATGGGCTCGAGCCGGCAAGGCGCCGACGCCGTAGCGTCTAGGCTGGCGAAATCCGTGTCGACAAACGTCCGGCCGGGCCGAACCGTGGCTTTCACCGTTCCACCGAAGACATAGGTTTCCGAGGGACATGCTGCGTCATCCGAATACACACCAAGTTCTCGCAGCAACCACCGCACATTGTTCAGCGCCGCATCCCCTGTGACTGGAGGCTGCCCGTGTCTTGCAAAGTCTTTTTCCCAGCCGTCCAACGCAGCCCTCATAGCCGCAACGTCTTCGCAAGCGATATGCACGCCTTCGTAGTCGGTTCGGCCGCGCAATTTGAACTCTTGGAACGTCTGGTCGAGACACCTTTGAGCCACTGGCCCGGACAACCGAGGATGGACGTCTGCGTAGCGGATAAACGTCGCTTCGCGGTCCTCCAAGTCTTCTCGAATGTGGCCAGCAAAGCCGTGGTGCGCCGCGACCCGCCGTGCATGGAGCGAGGCATCATGCGACGTGAACGGCAAGTCGACGCCAGCGTCTGAGAGCAGCTTGCAAAATTCTGCATCACAACTCTCGGGGTACAGCCGTTTATTTGGCACGTACTCCGAATTTCGAGTGCAGCCGCCCGTTTCACCGGAGGAGGCACTCACGAGGAGGGGCTGGGGATGCGCATAGGCGTAGACCACCCGGTGGATGACGCCTTGAGCATCCAGGTAGACGTGCCACGTGTGTTTGTCCGTCGTGTAGCCGAAAAGAAGCGTTCTCGCAGTTCGGTCAGCCAGGTCTTTGACCGAAGCAGCCGAGCGGCGGAGTGTTGCAATTTCAGCGGGCGTCATGAGCGGTTCCTCTGAGGTTGTTCATCTGTGTTGGAAGTAGTTGTCCTAGCAGCGTATAGCGAAGAGGGCGTTCGCCAAGCGACCCAAGTCAACATGCTAAGTTACTAGCGCTATGCTAAAATATCAATGCGTTAGCCAAACATTCCATCATGACTTCTTCTTGGCACTGTCCATTGCCGCTGCGGCTGTACCCCACTTCGGACAGCCAATCCTACGCCCAGTTCCCGCAGGGAAGTACGGGCTTGCCGCTCGCGCCACACCCGGGCGCCTTCGGCGTGGTCCGCAAGCATCATGTCCACGAGGGCGTCGACCTGTATTGTCCGGAGGGCACTGAAGTCTTTGCCGTGGAAGCCGGTCAAGTCGTACGTGTATTGCCGTTCACAGGCCCCGCTGCTAGCTTGGACTGGTGGCTCGACACGCAAGCCATTCTCGTCGAAGGCCCCTCCGGGGTGGTCGTCTACGGGGAAGTCACTTCGCTTGTTACCGAAGGACAAAGGGTCAGTGCGGGCCAGTGTGTTGGCAAGGTTGCTCGCGTTCTACGCCATGACAAAGGACGCCCCACGGCCATGCTTCATCTCGAACTGCATGAGACCGGCGCGCGGGCAGCGCCAGCGTGGGACAGCCTGGCTCTGCGGCCCGCTACATTGCGAGACCCTACTGCATTGCTAAGCGCCTGCGTGCAGCGCGACTGAGGAGCAGCGAAGGTCTGCTACACCGTCTTTAGAGACGGTCGTCCACAAACAACAACGGCCCCGCAATTGCGGGGCCGTCTCACCTTGGACCAGGTATCAGTTAGCCGCCACCGTCGTCGCGGCGGGGGTCGCAACAGGGGCCACAACAGAGGCCGCACTCGCGCTCAGGCTCACGTTGTCCGTCGGCATCGGCGCACCGAGGTCCAGGTACATGGCCCATTGCATCGGCGTCCCCGGCTTGTTGGCCATGCGCTCGGGCAGGTCCTTCAAACTGTCGATGATGTCCAGCGAAGGGTGCATATCGTCAGAAAACTTGCTGCGCAGGGTGTGGAAGAAACGCTGAACAGTTTCATAGTGCTCCGGTTGGTTCCGGGCGTACCACGCCAAGGCAAACGTATCAGCCAAGCGTTCGTCTTGGGGAGTTTCGGTATTCGGCAAAAGCTCATAGCCCAAAGAATGGTTCAGCTTCATCGTCCGAATTACGCAATGTCCGTATTCGTGGGCAATCGTGGCTGCACGCACCACGCTCGCAGGAGCATGCGGCAAGAGGTCATCGATTGTGCGCGACATGAAGTTGTCGCGTGCTGCAACCACGAACACGCACTGATGCGTATCGGACTTGTACATCATGGAGACGGGCGACTGGCCCGGCTTCGCATCGGTGACGACGCCGACATAGCTGTCAATGCCGAAGCTCTTGGCTTCGTTGTAGAACGGAGCGACCGCGCGCAACCAAGCGTGCTCGTCCGGCGTGTACTCGTCATCGGCCAGGGCCAGAAAAGGCGCGCACAGCAGAGCCAGCGCAACAAGGAGCTTCTTCATAAAAACCTCGAAAAACAGAAGTGGTAGACGTTCTTCTGCGCTTGACTTTCAGCAGCCGTCTAATCACGCAGCGGCTTCTCGAGGTCCGTTGCACTCAGGGGGCTATCAGGGCCGGGATTTAACTTGCCGGCACAAGCTCAGAACATGTGTATATTCTAGCACGGTGCTGTAATCAACAGCAACTGTAAAAGAAGAAAACGACACTAACTGTATAGGCTCGCATGCCACTTTCATCACGGTTGGCGACCCCCCGAAAGGATGGTGCTGCGGCGTGCCTGCTCGGGTGCACATGTTTTGGCGACTTCTTGTCAGCCCGTGCCACTCCGGTGTTCTAAAACCTGGTGAAAACCTCTAGAGAATTGGCCTCAATTTCGCGACTCCCGTCGCTAGACCTTCAAGAGACTTTTCTCTAACTCCCTTGCACAGGACACTCTATGAAGCGCATTTTCCAGCTGCTGACTCTCGTGGCTGTTGTCGTTCTGGCCCTGGCTTCGGCCGTGGCGGGACACTGGGTTGTCGTGATGACCGCGAGCGTCGCGGTGGCGGTTCTTGCTCTTGTGTCAAAGAAGCACAAGCAACGGCGCCTGCACATCCAAATCCTGGGAGACCTCACGCGCGAGGCTCAGGACTGGTACCAAGACCAAGGTATGGTGTACGTCGACGGGCACCCTTTTCAGGAAGCTCACGAAAACGCTTGACGTGGAATGAGGACTAACGTGGCGGACGTAACCCACCGTTTTCCGCGTTCTGGGCGCACTCTTCAAACCTGCAGCCACGAAGTTCCCACTTCGTGCTGCAGGCTCTTCTTTGTCTGTTCGCTTTCAGGTCTATCCTGCGCGCTCAGGCAGTGGCCGGTGGCGCCACGACGTTCGTCACGAAGTAACTGGCGGCGGCACAGAGGGCCGCCATGCCTAGCCCGAGCCCCCAGGGCATAAGGCTACGTTGTGTGACAAACTCGATGAAAAGGTAGACCAACCCGCACACGACACCGCACACCAAAGAGCTACCCCATAGAAAGCTCTTGCGTTCTTGCATCGTCCAGCCTGCCAGCTCAACGTTCGTCGCCACTTCACAGGCACCTTGCGCATCGCCAAACAACGCTTCGACCCGTTCCGACAAGTCCAGCAGCAACTGACGGGGCACGGCCTGGATGCCTGCATCTAGGAGTCGATGAGCTGTCACAGCCAGTTCTTGGGCTGTTCGCAATCGTTGGCACTCTAGGCTGTCATCGAGTTCCGGGTAGCCGGAGTAAGCTTGTTCGAAGTCAATGGCACCGGGCAGCGCCGCTTCAACCAAGGAAAGATTGGGTGTTGGTCGTGCCGTCGACGTAAAAAGGGTAACCCTCAGCCACTGGCCCAGCGCCCAGGTATGGGTCATGAGCTGCTGGCGGGGGTGCAACCCTGCCGAAACGACGGGAGTAGGAAGGGCAGGAGACGGAGGCGACGACGCAGACATACTCAGACACGCTAGAAAGGATGTCTGACGTGTAGCGGCTCGAGTTTGTCCTTGAACGGCACCGGTCGAACTGGCGGCAACGCCCAGTCCGTAGCTGCAGGCGTTCAGCCCGGTCGAGACAAGCTGACGAGACGGTGATACATCCGGAACGTATTCCAGGCATCGTCGGCCGCGTCGTGCTTACGGCCTTCGAAAAACAGGCCAACCTTTTTCATGGACGTGGCCAGGCCGCCGGTCGCAGGGAGGTCGCGTGCGTCCTGAAACGCGGTAAACACGGTCTTGACATCAAGCCACCGTCGACCAAACAGCCAATGCTCGTTGCACGGCAGTCCCAGCGAGAGGCGTAGCGTTTCACTGTCGGCGCCGCCCCATGTCAAGGGGTTGACCCGCCGACTTTCTCGAAAAGGTGCCAGCCAAGCGCAAAGCTGCGCATGGGCCTCTTCCAGGCTCCCCGCGGTCTCCAGCACACCTGGTGCGATTCCGCAGAGATTGGCGATTTCTGGTGCAAGAGGTTCTTCGGGGTTGACGAAGACACTTAGCCGAGAAATGCGTTGGCCTGTCCTCATGTCTCCCAGCACGGCGCCGAGTTGGATGATGCGTTGAGAGGGTTGGTTGAACTCGAGGTCGAGCGACACGTACCACGGAGCGGAGGTGCGAGGTTCTGCTGCAATCACGGTCAGTCCTCGTTGTCTTCGTCCAGTGCGTCGGTGGGACTGGGGTGCACTGTCTTGTCGCGAAGCGAGGCGTGCACTTCGCAATACCAATGCTGGACGCCCTCGTTGTCCGTGCCATAGCTGAAGTAGGTCGCCGCCTCGCAAATCACGCAACGCTCCAGGGGCTCAAATGCAGAAGAATTGAACAAGTTGCAAGCACAGCAAAACCCAGCGCCATTTCGGTAGTTACGTCGCTCGAAGACATGGCCGGAGCAGGCGAGATAGCGTTGCCACTTTTGAAATGCCGCAAGCTCAGCTTCCGCAACGCTAGTACCTTCGCCACGAATGAACGTGGAGGGCTGTGTAGGGAACGCTTCGAAAAACGCTGTTCCCCGGGCATCTTTGCGGCCAATAACGATGCCGCGCGCACCCCACTGGACGAGACAATCCGAAGGCCAGTCACAAGCAGGTGTATGGCAGTTATCGCCCGTCGAGCGCCAGCCGCCGGGCCGGTGGTGTGCTGCAATGATGGGCATCAGTTCGACTCTTGCACAAAAAACCGAGGACCCCGATAGCCTTGCCGCAACTGCGCAAGGCCATCCTTTGCATTGCAGTGCGTACAGGCCAGTCGACTGCGGGGCGAACACAGGCCGTGGGGTTGCGACATGTCTTGCAGCCAGCCCATCACTCGATGATAGTTTTCCGCGTCCTCTTGAAGGACGCGAAGTTCTGAAACAGTCAGGTCACAGTCGGGGATTGCCATCAATCGGCCTGCGGTGGTTTGCGAAAGGAATAGCGGTCGAAACCGTGTTGAAGGATGCGGTACTTGTCTTCAACGACCACCGGCACCCGGTCCGGCGCGGCCAGGTTGCCTAGGAACATCGAGAGCTCCTGGTGCGCTTGCCACGCATCCAGGCAACGGTAAAACTGCACGAGCTTGAGCTGCGGACACTCTTGAACAAGATTGTGACGCCAGAGTGCAATCGCCTGCCGATGCTCAAGGGCAGAATTCATCAAGACTTCTGAGGCCTTCAACTGGAAAAACGTCTGAAGCGTTGCACGCGAAGCAAACAAGCCCAGGCCCCAGCGTGCCGCACGACGGTCTCTCGCGGAACAGTCGAAATTGAACCGGTCGAGCAACGCCGCCAGCTCGCGATATTCATAGATGAAAGTGGGTTCGTCCGGAACCGGCTCGCCGCGTTTCGTCAAACACACTTGCGCAAGCGGGTAAAGGCGGCCGGCAAACCAAATGAGCATGAAGGCAACGTGGACGCGGGAAACGGACCCGTCATGGCTGAAGCTCAAGTCGGCCGGCACTTGCGCAAGCGCAAAGGCGTCGAAGGCTGCAAGATGCAGCGGCGTCGGCACGGGCTGCCACCCCTGCTGCCAGCGGCTGCGAGCGTGTTCTTCGAACTTACGGACGAAAACCAGCGACGCATCTGGCCCGAAGGCCTGTCCCCGGTCATAGAAGTCGTCAAATTTACTGATGATGCGCATGCTTGGAAGGCCTTCAATTCATGGCTAGGAACAATCCAGGCCTTTGGCCTCGTCAGCCGCCTAGCGCTTCTGCAAGCGCCATGAATGCAGCGGAAGCTCCGGGGTGTAGCGATGCTGCCAGTGAAAGGCCTCGTGCAAGGTTACGGAGCCGCCAGTTGATTTCACGAGGCACCACTTCGAGTTCGAGGTACATACCTGCATTGTCTTCCAGAGCCAGGGCCTCTTGCGTCACCAGCGTCAGAACTCCCGTGGAGCGCAGCCACGCTTCGAGCTGATGCAAGGACTCCCGTGTTCGGTCGACAACTCGTTGCAGCTCGGGAACACGTTCGCGGACGTCTCCTAGCAGCGTCAACCCCATCTCGACAGTCAAACTAACCCGACGGGCGAATTCGAGTGCGGTCTCGACAGAAAAGCCCGCAGGAGGCGTCACGTCTTGCGCGGAGCACTGCGGCAAGATGAGCTGGAGCACGTCCTGGGAAAACTCGCCCTTCATCAACTTCATGGCGATGCCACTGCGAGAAACAGCGTTGTCCTTGGCATGCAAGATGCCGGACAACGATTCCGCCAAAGCGACAATACGGCAAGCCCGGGACTGGACAGCGCGAACACTTTGCAACGGGTAGCCCGTGCCGTTCTCTCGCTCATGATGGTGCGCCACGACTTCTGATACGTCCTTGGGCAGCGTCGTCAACTCACTGACCACCTTTCGGCCGATGAGCGGGTGCACTACCACATGACGCCACTCTTGCAGCGTCAACGGCCGCTTGCTGGCGAGATATTCCGGCTTGACATAGAGCTCTCCCACGTCGTGGGCAATTGCGCCGGCAATCGTGATGCTCATCTCACGCTCCGGCACTTCGGCCCGAAGCGCCATCGCCGCCGACAACAGCGTGACTCGCACGGCGTGGTCGTAGCCTTCGCTTCCGTTTTCCTGAGCACACGTCAGCAGCAGCTTCAAGGCCTTTTCCACCGGTGCGCGAGAGATTTCACCGCAAGCGCGCCGAGCTTGGCGTCCCACCAGCGTTGCCAGTGCAGGCTCTCGCTCACAGAGTTCCGTCGCCCGACGAGCCAGCGACTTTGCGTCGACGCCCGACTGAACGTCCAGAGACAACTCCAGGGGTGCACGCAGCTTGCGAGAGAGCAGTCTCTCCTGCAGGTCAGCCGTAACCGGCTGACCCTTGGCCCAGAGCTTTCGGCCATGCTCATCGCAAATGTCTTCACTGGCAATGACCGAGTGGCGTGCCGTCACCGCCCGAATGCTGTTCAGGCAATGAGCGTTGACGGAGTTGAAGGTGGAAGGTTCGGACATCGATGTATTGGAATTTTCCCTGATGCGATTATAGCAGCATCTGTAAGTATTGCCCCAGCTTGAAATACAGGTCCTTTTAAGGTCCTGTTGCTTTTGCGTAAGCCGTCAGGGCCGCAGAGCGTCCAGCGTCTGGTGCACGGCACCGTCACAAACAGCTGCGAGGCGCGCGTATTCCCGGGTGCTGTCAATTTCAGCGTGAGCTTTCGAAACTTCTCCCAGCCGTGCCTTCAAGTGCGGCAGCCAGCCGGTACGCAGTGCCTCGGAAAGAGACCTCTCAACGCTGGACCCGTTGCCGTAATAGATGTCATTTCCAAAGGCAAGCCGCACTTCACCCTCGAAAGAGGAGACCGCGTTTTGAGCGTAGACCACATTGGTGTTCACGTGACGCAATTCGTGGGCGAGGATTTCTCGGTACGCACAGGTGCCAGGCTTGAACTCCCGGGCGACATAGACCGTCTGTGGGAACATTTGCACCTGAACTTCCATGTCCGGGCGAACGCAGACTCGGCCATCGGAGGCCTTCAGAGCGAGGGCTCGGGAATGGATGGACATTTCCGGACGAACGACCGTCAATCCAAGAACCTTCCAGCTCCCGCCATCCGCCTTCAGCTTCGTCAGCCCGCGGATACCAATCGTGTTGTCAATGACGTAACTGGGCTCATCCAGGCTGACCGTGATGCGCGTTGCGGGCAGATGGTGGGCGCACGCCTGCTCGAACGTCGCTGGTTGCGCATTCGCGGTCGAGGATGCAACGACTGCCCCGCACACCAGCAAAGCAAAGGCAGAGACCCGAACGGAGACGAGAGCAGGTGACGAACGCATTGAATACGCATAGGGAGGCGGTTTAGGCCTTCCAGCCCGTCTCGGCTGCCTGCATCCACACCGCAGCAGCGGGTTACCCAGACTAAACCGGATAGCTAGACGTTTGCAACGTCATCTGGAGCCCGTTTCATGGCCACCCTACAACTACTTCTTGAAGCCTACCGACTGGGCGGCAAGCTGCCGTCCTATGCCGAACTGTTAGCGCTGCAGGCGGAAGTACCTGGGCTGTCGACACTGCTCTCCGAGTACCGCATTGGCGGCGCGTTGCCGACCTACGAGCAACTCGCAGGCTTGGCCTACCTCTGACACTCACTGCCTTGCTGCAATGCACCTGCCTTCCTTTTTCCACATTTCCTGGGTCCAGTGGCTCTTTGTGGCGTTGCTGTATACCCAGGCGACCATCTTCTGTGTCACACTGCATTTGCACCGGGCACAAGCACACCGCGCGCTCGATTTGCATCCCGCGCTAGCGCACGCCATGAGGTTCTGGCTGTGGATGAGTACGGCCATGTCCACCCTGGAATGGGTGGCGGTACATCGAAAGCATCATGCCCACTGTGAGACAGAGCAAGACCCTCACAGCCCCAAGCATTTCGGGCTAGCCACCGTACTGCTCAAGGGCGCACGCCTCTATTCACGGGAGGCCGCCAACCCTCAAACGCTTGAGCGTTACGGCAAGGGCGCTCCGCAGGACTGGATGGAGATGCAGCTCTATCGTCGGCGCAAGAACCTGGGTCTGGCTTTGATGGTGCTGGCCAACGTGAGTTTCTTTGGCTTGGCGCAGGGGCTTATCCTGAGCTTGGTTCAGTTCGCCTGGATTCCTGTCTGGGCCGCAGGCGTCATCAATGGCGTTGCGCATGCAAAGGGGTATCGTAATTTCAGCACCCCGGACGAAAGTCGCAACCTGCTTCCCTGGGGGCTGTGGATTGGTGGTGAAGAACTCCACAACAACCACCATGCCCACGCCACGTCCGCTAAGCTGTCCTACTACTGGTGGGAAGTCGATATCGGCTGGGGTGCCATTCGCCTGCTGGAGACAATGGGCCTGGCTACGGTGCGCAAGCAAGCCAAGCCGCCCGAGCTACTCGCAGCGCCCGGTTCATGCACGGCAGCGCTTGTGCAAGCGCTTGGTCAGCACCAGCTGCTCGTGAGCCGTTGGTATGACAAGGCGTGGGGGACCGCTCTTGGCGACCTGCGCAAGTCCAAGGCATTGACGGGCGCCCAAGTGCGCTCTCTACAGCAGGTGTGGCGAGGCGGTGTCGTCTCCAGTCCCCTGCACAAACTGATTAGCACGCACCGGGAACTCAGCCTGTTGCGCAGCCGTTGGTCTGAACTGCAGGAGATGTGGACCAACCGGCAAGCAACGGCCGAGGAGCTGACACATCGACTGCACACTTGGTGCGAGCACGCCGAACGCTCGGGGCTGGAGTCGCTGCAGCGTTTCTCGCGCCAACTGCGTCGCCTGCCGGCCTGAGAAGGAGATGCAGAGCCTCGACGAAAGCCTTGTCGCCAGCTACCGCGTGGCACATCCAGACAGCGTGGACGCACCGAGCAAGCCTGCCCTTGAAACGGCTAGCCGCCGTCTGCAAGCGGCTGGCTACAACGTTCTCCAGGTGGGGCATTACACTGTCCTGGTGAAAGCGCCGCGTTCTGTCTTTTTTAAGCACCTGGGCTTCGTACCCGTGCCCAACCCGTCCTTGAGGCGCGATGTCGTGCCGGCCGAACCGACTTTGGTCGGCATCGTCGACCGCATTGAAATTTCGGCGCCTATCCGTTACGGGGATTGATTGCATTGCCTGCTTGCACCGGTACGCTCTGAGAACCTTGCGGGGCATAAACTCAACTGCTATACTAGCAGTCTCTTTCTTGAACACTGCTGCTGCAAGAAAGGCTTTCCCGAGTGTCGCGACGTCGTTCGCGCCCCGGATGTGTCCTTTCGCCCATACCAAAACCGACTTGGCTGGGTTTGGAAGCCTCAAAGGCTTCTTGGAATTTTGCAGTCATGAGCAACTATCTTCGTCTTCAGCGGGCCTTTTCCCGCAGTGGCATCGCGCTGTCCTATCGCAACGGTGTCTATCACGTTCACAACGAAGCGGCCCAAGCCCAAATTCTGCTGCCCGCTAGCCTTCCCTTGGAAGAGAAGGCGGTGCGGCAGCTATTGAACTTCGCCAGCGTGCGAACGCCGGACGGCTCTTCAGGGGCTTGCCGCGCTTGCGCGACGCCTGATTTTCACCCGGGCGGCATTGCTCCAGTGGGGAGCGTCGTTGCCACGTCGCCGGACTTTGTCATCCCGGCCAGCATCGGCACGGACATCAACTGTGGCATGCGCCTGTTGACGACTGGCTTGACTCTGGGGCAGCTTGCTCCTCACAAGGAAGCCCTGCTCAAGCGCCTGACGCGTAGTCTGTTGGACAACGGTCGAGACGTCCCTGTTTCCACCCGTGCGTTCAAGGCGCTCTTTGACGACGGGCCTCATGCGTTTCTCGATTCGGTGGACGCCATCGGCTTGTGGGCAGGGAGCGACTTTGACCGAATGCAGGATGAAGTTGCGGGGTGCATTGGATTGGCGAGCTTTGGTGGCAGCGCCAAGTATGTCCCACAGGCATATCAAGGCGAGCGACACACTGTGTTTCGCGACCCAGGTTTGGGCACGCCGGGGGCCGGAAACCACTTTGTCGAGCTGCAGGTCGTGGACACCGTCTTGGACCGGCATTTGGCTTGGCAGGCGGGGCTCAAGACGGGTGACGTCGTGGTGATGATTCACAGCGGCTCGCGTGACCTCGGCTTCTACGTGGGCCATGCCTGGATGGACCGAGCCAAGGCCGAATGGCCTTCTGGCGTCAAGCATCCGGAAAGCGGCCTCTACGGACTGAGCGGTCCATTGGCGCGGGAGTATTTGACGGCCATGGGTTCCGCTGCTCGGTACGCCTGGGCCAATCGGGTTGTGCTCGCTGAGCTTGTTCGGGAAGGGTTGGAGGCCACGGTTGGAGCGACTGCATCCCGACTGGTGGTAGACGTCCCTCACAACGTGGTTCTTCAAGAGCAGGGCTTTAACGTTCACCGCAAGGGCGCGACGCCGGCTCACGCGGGCGAGCTCGCGCTCATCCCAGGCTCGATGGGGGACGCCTCGTTCTTGGCCAAGGGCCTGGGCAATCCCGACTGGCTTTGGTCCTGCAGCCACGGAGCGGGACGGTCGATGCGACGCCAGGAGGTGCGTGCGCAAAAGCCACCCCTCGCGCTTGGGGCGGAACAATCATGGCAGTGCGTCACGTTGCGAGAAGAACGGCGCATCGAGGAAGCGCCGCATGCCTACAAGCCCATTGGACCTGTCATCGAGGCCCAAGAAGAGGCTGGTTTGATTGAGGCTGCAGTACGTCTACGTCCTTGGGTGACATTCAAGGCTTGAGCAAGGACGCAAGGCAGGTCATCCAACGGTAACCCGGCCATGAATCAGAAACTCCGCCGGATGGCGGAGTTTTTCGCAGAGGGTCGCATAAAACGCGCCCATCTAGTTGGGCTGCCGGAGACCGGCAGCCCAGGGTCTCCTTAGACCACTACGCGGTGCACGACCGCATGCGACACCGAATGGCTGACGGCATGCGACACCGAATGGACAACAGCACGCACCTTGTGGATAACTGCGTGGATGACAGCGTGAACGACGGCTTGAGGGGTAGACTTCATGATTGGTTTTTATTGTTGATTGCTGCGGGATTGCTGCAATTACATAATGTATAGCACCTATTAGGCTGTACTCGGAAAGTTTCCGTTATAAGCAAGCTTAAAAAGTAGCTACCTATCAGGCCAACCCACGGCCAGCCTGTTTGTTCCGTTTATCTTCGATTGCTCGGGTAATCCAAAAGCATCTCTCGTTCAACGGTTTTGAACCCAAGTCGCTCGTAGAGGGGTTGGGCATCAGGCATCGTCATCAACGAGAACCGTTCAACGCCCCTGTCGCGGCAAAGTTGGATGAGGTGCTCAATCATCTTCGTACCAATGCCTCGATTTCGCCAATCTGGCTCGATGCCGCAATTGCAGATACGGGCAAACACGGGGCAATCTCGACCAGCAGTCGGGCCGTATTCCAACATAGTTGCCGCTGCGGAGCCAAAGATGTTGCCATCCTCGTCTTCCGCGAAGACTACAAGGAATTGACCTCGATTAACGGCGCTAGCCGCCCACGCGGTGTAAGCGGCTATATCGACTTCGGTCGACTGTGGCAAGATGTTTCGATGATAACGGGAGTGGTACGCCGCTTCATCCGCGCGCATCAAACGAAGGCGGTAGGGGCGAGGAGTGTGTGTGTCTAGGGATTGTTCAGGCTGCATGTCAGGCTAGTAGGAGAAGTTGGAGCTTCCCGTGTAGCCACAATGGCCACGCAGCCTGGATATGAGAAAAGCGCCCCACTCGAAAGAGAGGGGCGCCTGAAGTAGTCTCGCTAGCAGTGAACGGTTAATTCCACGTCGGGCCGACGAAGACTTCGGCCAACGGCTCGAGTCCTCGTTGCGCCAGCCTGACCTTGGCTTCGGCGGGGCCGAAGTCGAAGAGATTGCCTGGTGCGTCATGCGACCGGTCTTGCAACTCGGTCAGCACTTCCTGAGCAACGTGTCGCGCTTGCGTGCGCGTCATCGACGCAGGCACCCGAACTGCCAAAGTGGTTTGCGGGTCTGCGTTGTGGCTTGCGAGCAGCATGATGTCGTCCCCAGTGTCCTGCTGCAAATTGCGCAGTTCGTTAGACACCGTAAAGAGGTCTCGACGCACCTTTTCCAGCCGGGAGGCCACTTCGGTCCAGGAACCGGCCTCTTCCGACACCTCCATGCGAAGGAACCGGTCGAAGGAGGGCGCCAGACCCTTGGGGAACATCAAACGTGACACATCGAAGTTAGCACGGTGGTCAATCTGATGACGCACTTGCATCTGCACTGTATCGGTCTCGTCCGCCCAGGTCTCGAGGGTCTTGACCACTCGGGACAGGGGCTGGGAGCCCGCGACATGCATCATCGCTTCGAATAGCGGGTCGCCACAGGCCACGTAGGCTTGGCCTTGATGAAGCGGTAGCAAGTCCGAGTCCGGGTAGCTGAGGTAGACAGTGCGCTGGAGCAAGTTCCACTGGCCGACGCCGCCGGCGGATTGAGCCGTTTGCCAGTTGCGAAATCCATTCATGCGAGCCACCACTTCGAGCGCGCGGCTCGTCGTGATGTCGCCGACGCCCAACGCCTTCAGCGCAGATACAAGCGCCTTGGCCTCAACTTTAGCTTGGTCGATATTCATGGAGAGTTTTCCTTGTGCAAATCGGTTATCCGGTTTGCAGTTGCACTTGGTAAGTCGCTTCGGGCTTGAAGCGAGAGAAGGCACGCGTTGTTCTCAAATCGTGCAGCAAACCGGGCGAGATGCCCAGAAATACTGTCCTGGAGAGTCGAAGAATTCGCCAGCACTCCTCGGAAGGAGTGTGCGTGCGGCCAGTGCTTCGCATCACTGTGCTCAGTCTAGCAACCCGGACTGACAATGACTAGACATCCGACGTGGCAAAGAAAAACCGCGAGCAAAGCTCGCGGTTAATGAGGCAGCAGTGACCTGGGTACGCGTTACTTGCTCGCGTGCCACCGAGCCAGGGCGCCAGCATTGGATTCGCTGACACCCGAGCTCGAAGAGGACTCTTGAGCGCCGAACGAGGCCTCGGTGTTGCCACCCAGGTTCGTCGACTGCGCCATTGCGACGCTGGTCGAATGCATCAGGCCCACGGCGTCGGAGTGGGAGGCTCCGTTCATCGTGGACTTCGCATTGCTTCGGTAGACCGCTTGGTAAGCGAGTTCGGACTGCACCCTCGACATCTGGGAGACGAGGTCTCGGGCAGCGCGCTTGCTGAGGTGAGTCTTGCGATTGACGCAGTGTTCTCCCACCGAGCCCGACGCCGTCGACGTTGACAGGCAGACCGATTCGGTCAGTACACCGTGCGAGTCCAGCGTGCGAGTGCGAACGCCTTGACCATCGGCCACGGACTCGCTGATGGCCTGCAGGGGAGCGGCAGCCAGGGCGAACAGGGGAGCAAGAGCCAGAATGGCAAGAGCAACGAGCTTGTTCATGTCATGTGTCCTGAGTTAGACCGAAAGTGGTCCTTCGGTATAGCGCCTGCCCGAGCATCGCTCACACCCTTAAACGAAACCTGCAAGAAAGAACACCCTTCGCGAGGGAGCCGCGAAGGGTGTCAGTTACCTGCCGGGGAGGCCGTCAGGCCACCGTAGCCGGCACCTTTTCTGGAACCGAAATGCCATACGATGCCAGCAGGAATTCAGTACGCGGTGCGCGGCCCCGGAACGCTTGGAAGTTTCGGCCCATATCCGACACGCCACCAGCCGCTAGGATATGCTTTCGGAAGCGCTTCACCGCAGCCGCTTGGTCTCGGTAGCTCGCGCCCTCTTCCTTCAAAGCGGCAAAGGCATCGGCCGACAGCATCTCTGCCCATTGATACGCGTAGTACCCTGCCGCGTAGCCGCCTCCGAAGATATGACCAAACAGTGGCATGATTAGCGCGCGTGTGTCACGAGGACGGACTGCCCATCGACGGCTTACTTCGTCTTCCACCGTCAACGGGTCCGTGCCCGGAACGCTGAAGACTGTCATGTCCATCATCGACAGGCGGGCCCCTCCGAGCATCGATTCGGCGGCTTGGAAATAGCGCGCCGCAACGAGGTTCTGGAATTCGGACGCGGGCAGGCACTCACCTGTGGTGACATGGGCAGACAACTGCTTGACGATTTCATAGTCCCAGCAGAAGTTCTCGAGGAACTGGCTGGGCAGCTCAACGGCGTCGTGTTGCACTTGCCCCAGACCGCTGAAATACTCTTCGTCGATTTCGGTCAATTGGTTGTGAAGCGTGTGGCCCATCTCGTGGAAAAGCGTCACGATTTCGCCAAACTCAAAGGTAGGTTCCTGGCCAATGTCCTTGGGCGCATTGCAAACAAGGTAAGTCACGGGCTGGCGCACCCCATTGGCGTCGATGTGGCGATTGCACATTGGGTTCATCCAGGCGCCGGATTGTTTGCTCTTGCGCTTGAACAAGTCCATGTAGACCCGGCCCAGGCTGGCTTGCGTCGTGACGTCGTACATGGCATATGCCACCACATCTTCATGCCAGGTGCTGACGTCGATGCGTTCGAACCGCAAGCCATAGAGCTCCTCCAGGATACGAATGAGCCCAGCAACCACAATCTTGACGGGGAAGTATTGGCGGATGGTTTCCGCGTTCGTGGCATAAGCTGCTTGGCGTCGCTTTTCGCTGATGAAGGCGCGGTCGTGAAATTCCGGCGGCCGACCCAGCAACTGCGCACCGAATGCGGCCAGTTCATCGGCTTCTGCCTTGGCCTTGGGCCAGCTCAGCTTCGCGAGTTCTTCCTCGAATTGAAGGGCTGCGGCCGGGTTACCTGCCATTCGGTCTTCAAGGGCGTAGTGTGCATGGCTGGGATAGCCCTGCAAGGCTGCACGCTCTTGCGGAAGCGCTGCAAGCTCTCCCAACAGAGGACGGTTGTCCCAAGGCGCTTGCGTACCGCGACCTAGCATGGCCTCGTAGACCGCCTTTCGCGTCGACGCAACCTCGCAATACGTCATGACATCCGTAAAGGAGCCATCGACCATGCCGACTTGAAGCTTGCCATCACTGGTGCCACCCAAATTTGCAAGGGTTCGGGCAGGGAGACCCACCAGCTCTTCCTTGGAAAAGGTCAAGACCGCTTGGTCGGTGAAATCGGTCAAGTTGGTCGAAAACTTCTGGCTCAACTCGGACATGCGTGCGCTGATTTCAGCAATGCGAGCCTTTTGAGCATCCGGCAGTTGAATGCCGCTTCGTTCGTAGTTGCGCAGGGTCTTGGTTACGGCTCGTCGCTGTAGTTCTGTCAGTTGTTCGAACTGCGGCGTCGCGGCAAAGTTCTTGATTTTCCAATAGACGCGACTGTCCAGGCCTTGTTCCTGCGCAAGCTGAGCAATACGCGGTGCATATTCAGTTTCGATGCGACGCAGCTCTGGCGTTTCCGCCACCATCCCCAAGTGGGTGAGCAACCCCATGACCGCGCCCAGCTGACGGGAATTCGGGGAGCCCTCAAACAGCTCTGCGTAGGTCAGACCCGCCTTCGTGGCCAAGGCCTCGTGCTCTGTTTGCATCGCGGGAATGAGGGCGTCCAGCGCTTCGACGAAGTGCGCCTCCTGAATGCTGTTGAAGTCCAGCTCGAAGTGTTGGATGGCGGGTTGCAGCAGCGGATTGGTCATGCAAAGGGCTTTCTTCACGGGAAGGATAGAAGCGCACTGTCGCGCAAGACAAGTCCGTGCGTTTATCGAAGTGCAGAGGAAATAGTTTAACACAGCAGATGTATATGCGTAACGGGGATTTAAGAGGGCGCGCATCGGCGTTCATTGCGGGGAGACAACCCGTGACAAAAAGCCTGCGTCGACAATGTCAACGCAGGCTCTGTGAATGTGTTGTGTATCCCGGGGGTCTTCAGGCTGGACGCTGACAGGCCCAGACGTGGCCGTCAGCATGGTAGCGTTCCCGAACGGAGGCGTCCTGCCAGTGTGCGGGGTAAGCCAGCTTCTTTCGTACAAGTCTCTTCGCCGTCAAATCCAGCCACGTCTCCAGCTTGGCGAGAACTTCGCTCGCCTTCAAGGTGGCGTAACGTTCGGCCAGGAAGTCGTGGCAATACTTCGCTCTTCCGGCTTCATCGTCTCCAGGGATGTTGTACCAATCGGACATGTACGTCATCAGTCGTGCGCTGTAGCGCATGAACTCCCCATCTTCGACTTTGTAGCCCGCTACTCGCATCAAATGAAGCTGATGGGCAAACGTGTCCAACTCTCGGTGCGTTGCCTGGCCGGTGCGGGGGTCTTCGCAGTACCTGTCGTAGATGAACCGGCGACGCGACTTGAAGAGGAACCCCGCCTCACTCGCCCGCGTTCTAAACTTGTCCGCGCCGAACTGAGCGGCATGGCCAAGCTCGTGAAAGAGCGATGTGCACTGCACAGCAGGGCCTGCTCGCCCGCCAAACACGAAGTCCTTGTAGCCCTCAACCCACGGGTTGAAATACAGGGCGGGATGCCGGCCAACAGGCAACCGTTCCAGACGCTGCCGAAAAACGGCCAAAATTCGGTTCTTATTGGGCATTGCTGCCTCCTGTTTCATGTGTATCCTGAGGTTGTATAGCGAGTAGTCAGCCCATTGCTCCGCAAGTACCAAGATTGAATGATGCTACGGTAATCGATACAGATGGTACAATACAGAAGTCAGCCGCTCAGGCCGTCGAGCAGTGGCTACATATCACCAGGACTTTGGCTGTCATGAATTTGCGCTCTTTCTCAGTACGCATGCGTCTCGCAGGTGCCTTTGGTCTGTTGACCTTAGGCTTTTCAGGCGTCGCCGCCGGACTCATCTGGCAAGGCAACATTGCGTCGCAGAAAACAGCGCAAGTTCTCTCTAGCAACCAGCAAGAACGGGATATCGCGCTGCAATGGCTGAGCGCTATTCATCAAAACGCCATCCGCACCCAAGTCGCGCTGTCTTCTAATGACAGCGACCTGCGCAAAGCCTTGGGCCGCGATATGCAGGCCACGTCTGCACAAATCGACACGACTCAAAAGGCATTGTTGCCCTACTTGGCCAGTTCGCCTGAAAAGGAGGCCTACGCTCAGGCTTCCAGCTTGCGTACCATCTACACTACTGCCCGAAAAGCTGCTTTGGCCGAACAACAGGCCGCCGGTGCTACCCAAGGCAGTCAGCTGTTCGATACCCAGGTCGCGCAAGCCGCCAACGCCTACTTGGCCGCGGTCGATAACGTCGTCGCAAGCGCTCAGCAGGCAGCCAACGCTCTTGCCCGGGACAGTCAGTACCAGGCCGAACAGGAGCGTGAACTGGTCGTCGGCGCCGTACTGGCTTGTGCGCTATTGGCGGGCCTGCTTGCATGGCGAATCGGTCGCTCGATAACCGTTCCGTTGGAGCAGGCGCTCAGCTTGGTCTCGCAACTGGCGCGGGGCGACTTGCGTTTGCGCACATCCGACGAAAATGGCGACGAACTGGGATTGCTCATCACGCAGATTCACGCCACGGCTCAAAGCATGGGAAGTGTGCTCGGCGAAATCCAGCAGGTGTCTGACTCCGTCTTGACCGCTACGAGCGAAATCGCGGCCGGCAACTTGGACTTGTCTGCTCGTACAGAAAGTCAAGCAAGCAGCCTGCAAGAGAGTGCTGCCGCAGTAGAAGAACTTTCTGCAACGGTCGCCAACAATGCGCAGGCAAGTCAACTGGCTGTGAATGAAACCCAGCAAGCCTCGGTCGTTACCGCCAATGCGGAAACCACCATGCATGACATTCAACACGCCATGCAGCGAATTCATGATGCAAGTACGAAGGTCTCGGACATTAGCGCGCTCATCGACACGATTGCGTTCCAGACCAATATCCTGGCGCTTAATGCCGCAGTTGAAGCGGCTCGCGCGGGCCCCGAAGGGCGAGGGTTCGCGGTGGTTGCCACGGAAGTTCGCGCACTCGCGCAACGTACTGCCAATTCGGCGCGCGAAATCAAGGAAGTCGTTGGCCAGACTTTGATGGAAATCGAGGCGGGTGTCGCCAAGACACAAGGCGCAACCTCTGCCGTACAGCGGGCCCGAGAGCGAGTCGACAAGGTTCAATCGCTGATGGGGGACATCTCCGCCGCCTCACAGCAGCAGGCCGCGGGCCTGCACCAGGTCAACGGCGCTATCGCAGCCCTCGACGCGACCACCCAGCAAAATTCCGCACTGGTCGAAGAAGCCGCCGCTGCAGCACAGAGCTTGCGCGACCAGGCTCAGCATCTTGGAACTTTGACCGCTCGGTTTCAGGTATTGGCGCTGTGAGTGAAGACAGCGTGTTGGCCCCGGGCTCGGTTTCTCGGTCAGAGCGCGAGCGCAACTCAAATATGCGGTAAACTTAAAGGAACTCCGTTTCCGCACCTAAACCGGGTGCTAAACCGACATGCTTGTTGTTGATACTGCTTTCGAGCGCGGCCATTATCCTCTCGAGGTGTTTCGCTACCAGTACCACATGACACACTTGGGCCTGACAAAGGCCCGCGCCAAACATGTCGTGCGAAAGCTCCAACAAGACCGCATCTATCGCAGCAAGACGCACCAAGTCGCCGTCAATCCGTTTGCGAGCCAGGACCCCCAGCCCAACCCCCTAGGACAAGGGTTGTGGCTTTCTATCAAGCGAATCGACCGAAGTCCCCTCGACCGACGAGAGGAACTGGCCGATATCCTGCGTGCGGTGGCGCCAGGCTACGCTGGGTTTGAACTTTTCCCCGCGCCCGCTCGACTGGTCGACACCGCGAACCAATACCACGTGTGGGCGTATGAACGTTCAGTGCTACGGGATTTAGTAGACACCGCCCTGGGGCCGTGTTTCGACGATGGGGGTACGGCGACGCAACACTTGCTCACGCCTCAGGGACAAGAGCAGGCCCTCGTCGTCATCGATTCAAACGGAATTCAGGACTGGCGCGCCTTGTACGAATACAAGGAAGCGCGGTTTCCCGGCTGCGAAGCAGTGATGTACTTCGACAGCGGGCTGCAGCACCAACTACACGGCAAACTACTGATTTTGACGGACGCGACGTTGCGAATGCCCTTTGGTTTCGAGCGGAGCCTTGTTTCGGATACGGACGTGGCCGCTCAACTTGGTGCGACGCAACGGTCCCTGACAAGCTACCGTTCCATGCCAATGACTGCGTTGTCCCGCTAGGACGGGACACCTGGTAGTGGCCACTTCCAGGGGTTGCAGGACACTGTCGCTAGTGCGTCTTTCAGGGTTCAGGGGAGTCCGCCGCCAGTAGTTCGTAGTAGCGGTCGCGATGTTCGGTGGGCAGGGTGTCCGCCCAAACCTTGATGCGCTGGAGCCTCTCCAGGCACCAACGCCGGGTGTATGTCAATCGTCGATGGGTGTCTTCGAGCTCTGTCTCGAGCTCAGAGATTCGGCTTTCCAGGTTTCCGGCCACTGTTGCATTCCTCCTAGTCACTGACTTCGTGCACCTCTTTAGACGGACTATCGCGCAGCGGCATGAGCGGCGCAATGCGTAACAACGAGCAAGAGCCGGACCATGCCTAGCGGCAAAAGCCCTTAATTTTTAGGGGGAATGTACTGTCCGCCATGCCTTCGTGCAGAGGGCTTTCGGGACGGTCACCTTTGGTGCTTCGGCCAGCCAGAACGCAGAAAGCCGCTCCAAGTGAGCGGCTCTCTTCGGCGACGGGGTAGCGTCAGGCCAGCAAGACCTTGGACAAGTCGTAGCCGACGCCTTGAGGGGCCGTCCACTTATCGCCCACCTTGTTCATCCCCACTTCGGCTTGGCGGCAGGCCACGACATAGTGGTGCGCGTCATAGTCCGCCGCGGGGAAATTGGGGTGCTGTGAGTGCATCACCGACAGCAGGCCCTTGGTCCACTGCTTCAGGGCGGCTTGGATGTACACTGCATCGCCGTATTGCTGCTTGTCCATCGGCGCCGCGAACACGTTTTCCGCCTTACGACGGAACGACACGCTGGTTCGCATGACATGGCCTTGTACCCAGCCGAACTTCACGTCGTGACCCGCGGAGAGTTCGCCCATGAGCGCCTTGAAGTCCGGCGAGGCCGTGAACGTACCCATGGCTTCCGCCGCATCGAAATAGCGAGTCTGGGGGCGTGCTGGGTCATCGGAGACCTCTTGCTGGCGGGTAATGGCGCCTTGCGCCTTTGCGCCAGAACTGGACGACCATGCAAAGTAGACGAACGGATTGCCGTCCTTTTTGCTGACTTGCACTTCCTTGAAAGCAATGCCGGTGTAGGGCTCGCCATCATCCTCCGCCGTCTGCTGCGCCCGTTCGATACCGCGCAGACGCTTTTTGTTCATCGCAGCATCGTATTTCGCGGCCAGGTTGTACTCATCGCCGAGCGCCGCTTCCAGCTCCATGGCCAAGAGGTCCCAATCGAGTTCGCTGGTCAGGTCCGACTGGCTCGCAGCAGCGAGCTGGGCTTCCGTTACAAGCCAGGTGACGCTGCCTTTGCTTTGCAGCAGGGTGTAGCCTTCCAGCATCTCAAGCGCCGGATATTCCCGGCTGGACAGAAGGTAGAAGCCGCTCGACGAGTACAACGGCAAGCCGTTTTCGAGCTTTTGGACTTTGGTGGGCTTGCCGTCTTTTTTCTCGTAGACGGGCGAGACGCCGTCGGCGGCGACCGCGTAGACCTTGCCGCCCATGATTTTCGTGAAGTCCATCCCACCGCGTCCGGGGCGTTGCGCCACGAGAACGGCAGTACCGTCAGGCAAGAACCCCTTGATACGGTTCATTTGATGCGGATTTTCCGCTTCGATGGCTTCGAGACCCTTGTTGGGCTTCTCGCTGAGAATGACCATGCTTCGCACGGTCAATTCATATTTGTGGAGCGGCTGCATCGTTCGTGCACCTTGAGGCAGGGGTTCTCTGCAGGCTATGAAAAGGAGCGGGAGAACCGGTTAAGGGAAAGGCGAGTGCCTGTGCGATATGCTGTTTCCTTTTAGGGCTAACAGCAAATCGTGTAGCAAACACCTTTATCTTAGCATTTTAGCTCAAGTCACTGAAAACACCGAACTTGTACCGTCCTTAAGTCACGTCTTTAAGACTCTTATCGAGTCGAGGTACGCCAACGAGTACCCGGCTCGAACAAGGGCCTTGTCCAAGACCTACGAGTTGTTTGCACAAGCCATGTCGTGTTGGCACTGTCGAACGTGGTCGTCGATTTCTGCTTGGTCTCCTGGAATGTAGCGTTCCAGGCTGGCGGCGAGCTCAAGCAAGGTGACGCGGCTGCCGCCAAATTGGTCAGCCGTGATGTCCACCACATAGTGCTGCGTGCCCCCGTGGGCTTCCACCCAATAGTGGCCATGCATCCGCCCACTTTGGTCGCGATAGCCGGAGCTACTGCCGTCACCACCGCGCACCCGACATTCGAACGAGGTGAAGCGCTGTATCGTTTCTCGCAGGAGCAAACAGCTGTACAAACAGGTTCCTGCCGTCTGGCTATGTCCGAGCGCTGCGTCCAGCATCCGTTCGTGAACCTCACGCATCATCAAAGCCACTTCGAGAAGTGCGGGCTCGGGAGTTTCTGTTTGCATTTTAGTGCTGAGCTTGGATTCGAGGTGACAGGATACCGTAGTGAGTCTTTTTCCGAGACTGAACGAAGAACGCCCCCAGCGTGTTGCGTGGGGGCGTCGTAGGCGCAGGCGCGCTGAAGGTTTCAGATTTCAGGCCGCGGCGGGAGCTACGGCACCTGCGTTGTCTGCCGGCGGCGTCGGCGGAGCCTGGACTACCGTCTCGAGCACCTTCGGCGGGCGCACCGGCCGTCCGGCCATGATGTCTTGAACCTGGTCGGCGTCGATGGTTTCCCATTCGAGCAGTGCCGCTGCCATCGCGTGCATCTTGTCAGCGTGTTCCGTCAGCAGCGCCGTCGCCCGGTCGTACTGCGTCTTGAGCAGGCCACGGATTTCTTGGTCCACTTCACGCAGTGTCTCCGGTGCGATGAACTGCCCCGCTTGCGGGTCGGTCTCGTTGGAGACGAGTACCATCGGGCCAAGCACGTCCGAGTAGCCCCAGCGAGTGACCATGTTGCGAGCAATGGCTGTAGCCCGTTCGTAGTCGTTGCTGGCCCCCGTCGTAGCTTCCTTCATGAACACCACTTCCGCAACTCGGCCACCGAACAGCATCGCGATGGTGTTCTCCAGTCGCACTTTGTCGGTACTGTAGCGGTCACCCTCGGGCAGCTGCACCGTCACGCCAAGCGCACGACCACGCGGCATGATGGACACCTTGTGGACCGGGTCGAGCTTGGGCAGCAGATGCGCAATCACGGTGTGGCCGGCTTCGTGGTACGCCGTGTTGCGACGTTCGCTTTCAGGCATGACCACGGACTTTCGCTCCGCGCCCATCAAGACCTTGTCCTTGGCCTTCTCGAAGTCGCCCATCTGCACATGGCGGCTGCCGCGACGAGCCGCAAAGAGAGCGGCCTCGTTGACCAGATTGGCCAGGTCAGCGCCGGACATGCCCGGTGTGCCCCGCGCCAGAACCTTGACGTCCACGTCGATACCTGCCGGCACCTTACGCAGATGCACGTCCAGAATTTGTTCCCGTCCACGAACGTCGGGCAGGCTCACATAGACCTGGCGGTCGAAACGGCCCGGACGCATCAGGGCAGAGTCCAGGATTTCAGGACGATTCGTCGCAGCCATCACGATGACGCCGCTGTCCTTGTCGAAGCCGTCCATCTCGACCAGCATCGCGTTAAGCGTTTGCTCCCGCTCGTCGTTGCCGCCGCCAGTGCCTGCGCCGCGCGAACGGCCCACGGCATCAATTTCGTCAACGAAGACGATGCAAGGAGCGGAGGCCTTGGCCTTCTCAAACAAGTCACGCACACGAGCTGCACCGACGCCGACAAACATCTCGACGAAGTCCGAGCCCGCGATACTGAAGAAAGGCACCTTGGCCTCACCCGCAATGGCCTTGGCCAGCAGCGTCTTGCCGGTGCCCGGAGGGCCTGCCAGCATCACGCCCTTCGGGATACGGCCACCCAGCTTTTGAAACTTGGCGGGGTCGCGCAGAAACTCCACGAGTTCGGCCACTTCGGCCTTGGCTTCATCGCAACCAGCGACGTCGGTAAAGCGAACATCGCCTTCCGAGTCACCACGCTTGACCTTGGCCTTCGATTTGGCGAAACCCATCGGGCCACCGCCCTTGCCGGTCTGTTGGCGCATGAAGTACACCCACACAGCGCCCAGCAGCAGCATCGGACCGAACGCCAGGAGCGCTTGCCAGAGCCAGCCGGACTCGCCTTCGACCTTGACAGCAGCGCCTTCGACGCTGACACCCGCCTTGTAGAGGTCAGACACCAGGTAGGGGTCCGGGACCGGATTGACGTTGACGGTGCGACCCGTCTTGTAGACAGCCGTCACGCCCGTCGGGCCAATAAGCGCCGACTGAATGAGGCCAGCCTTGGCATCCGTAAGGAGTTGGGTATGCGAGACCGTGTCCGTGCCGGCCGACAGGTGCAGGCCGTCTGCAGAGGTGCGCACGACCTTAATGGCGGAGAGCATCAACCACAGGACCAGGCCAATGCCGGCGACGAGCAGAATGATTTTATTAGTGCGGGGGGTCACCTGTGTTCCTTTTTCGGAGCGATTCTAAAAGAGTCCATCCAACCATGGACCTATGAAACCGAGTATACATCAGCAGTTGTAAATTGGCAATCACAGGTGTCTCGTTTTCAGATGAACGACGTTTGCGTTCAAATCGCTTTACAAAGCCAGCTCTGCCCTTGGACAGTGATTTCTGTGTCTTTCGAGAGGAAACATGACGCCTACCTGAAGCACTCGCGACGGTCGCCGGATTGCGCTCACGGCGCTCTAAGACGAACACTTGACGAGCAGTCTGCGCAGGGGTCTTCGCGCCATGCAACGTCGTGAGAAGGCGCAAGCCCTAGACACGCTCAGCACCGCTTACGGAGGTGACGACGGCTGCCAGCACAGGAGGGACCTCCAGTACGTCGAGCAGCTCGGCCGCGCGTTTAATGCGCGACCAGCTTGCGCTGGGGCCGTCTCAAGCTGGTACGGGTTCACTGAGACTTTGTGCCTGATTTGTTTGAAAACATCGGCGGCCACCCGACTCTCGATGTTTTTCTTTGTGCACAGCCTTTAAAGTTGAGTGCCTCGACTATTAGAATGAGCGGTCATGTCTTCGCCTTTCGCGCACTCGACTCAAGCACGCCCCAGTTTGGAGGTGGCACAGCTGCTGGACGAAGTAGCGTTCAAAGCGACGATGCTCGCTGCAAGTCGTCTCATTCGAGCCCTGCTTGTTGACGCCGGCTTTGCCGTGGGCGAGTGGTCGCCATTGTCTCCGAGCTGTTCGGGGCTGGTACAGAATGGGTATTGTGCATCGCTCCAAGACCACGCACAGGTCGGAGAAAGCGCAAAGGCCACCTATGTACTGAAGTTTTTTGCCGAAATGGCGGTCCGAGGCGCCTTGGGGCTCTACCTCGATGTGACGCATCGGGACCCCGCGTTGGCCCCCATTGTCCGTCTCCGCGTGGCGTCCACATCCGCTCTTGCGGGGGAACAACACTCGGCGACAGAGCCCCTGGCGCAACTCCCAGACGTCTTGGCATTCGTGGAGCCCGGCCCCGGCGGGTCGCCACAATGGGCGTTGCGGATGAGCAAGTCATTTTCGAACCCCTCGTCATGGGTTACGGATGCCGTGCAAGTGCTGCAAGACGCGCTCAGCCCAGCCTAGGACAAGCGCTGCACAGGGATAAGGCGTGTCGACCGTTAGCCCTGTGCTTGCAGGGTCTCAGACTGGTCGTAGTTCTGGCCAGGGTTCGCGGCCACAGGTGGCTGTAATAGCTGCGGCAGCCAAACCCCTAACACGAGTGCGTCGTACCGTTGTCCCGCCAGCAGCAGCCTGTTGAGTAGTCGGCCTTCTTGTCTGGCACCTAGCTTCAGGCTTAATTGAACACCCGCGATGTTGTCCGCCGGCAGCATGACTTCGAGTCGGCGCATTCCGATGCGATATTCCCGGTGTGCCAGCAACTGCAGCGCTTGCAGTGCGTAGCCGTTGCGATGTTCCGTAGGCCGAACCCAGCATTCGGCTTGAAAACTGCCGTGCGCCCAATCTCGATTGGCGCTACGCACTGCGCCCAGGAGCCGTCCAGTAGCGGCGGTTAGCAGATACGTGCTACCTGCTCCTTGTTCGTGCTGCGAACAAGCCCGTTGAAGATACCGGGTCGCGTCGAGGATTGAAAAGTCTTCGCGGGCCCACGGAGGGGCGTGATGTGTCCGAGCCAATTCTCGAACCGCGTCTACAAGTAATCTATCGGCCAGAGGCGAGGCGAGCTGCAGGACAAAAGGAAGCAAATTCGACATGAATTCAATAAAGTGAGTAAGTCGCTTGCGGCGTGTAGCCATCCTGGTGGCCACAGCTCCCTAAGTCTTGTATACTCGGCTTCCTCTTTTTCATATGCACCTCCCGCTATGAGCAATCTCCAAGACCTCCTTTCCCAGAAAGCAAACCTGGATGCAGAGATTTCGCGAGTCCGGTCGACCGAACGCGCGGAAGCTGTCGCACGCATCAAGGACATCATGCGAACATACGACCTGACGGTTCAGGACTTAGGAAAACTCGTGCGATTGCCAGGCGGCGCGGCGCGCACGGCGAACAGCACCTCGCCTCTGACGGGCAGCAAGGCGCCTATCAAATACCGCGACCCGCAGACCGGCGCGACTTGGTCTGGCCGGGGTCTAATGCCCAATTGGCTCAAGGCCCGGGTAAATGAAGGTGCGACCAAAGAGCAATTCGCCGCTTAGTCGTCATTAACTTCTGTCTGTGACTCCAGAAAGGCCTCGCCGAAAAGGCGCGAGGCCTTTTTTGTTTCCTGATTGCTTTTACGTGTCGGTACCCACCCCCGAAATAAGATAGACCGCACTGGCTACACGAGGCTCCTACATCCGGAGCCTCGCACATGCCCATTACCGCCCACGATATCCATACTCTGCTCCTGGAACTCGAGCAGGGCGACCCGCTTGAGTTGGGCGAAGTACCCCTTGACGACGAAAAGGCACGGCGAACCGTTGTGCTGTCCATGGCCAAGTTCAGTCAAGACTTGGCTGACAAGGGCTTGACCGCGGAGACCCGCGAGGCCCTGGCTTTGGCAACGGCCGCACGGGTCTTGCTTGACAACCTCAAGCTCCACTATCAATTGATGGTGAAAGCGGGTGTTGCGCCCGCAGACGCTCAGAGCCTGTTGGCCGATATCGCTGCACGCTCGCGAGGCAGCGTGTGACGGACGAACAAGAGCGTCGGGTCGCTGCACGCTTCGCCAAGAAGCACCCAATCCTTACCCTGCTTGATTTCGATGGCGTCAGGCTCTTTCCTGATTGGGCTTATCTGGTGATGGGCGGCCTGATTTTGCTTTTTATCTGTCGACGGTGACACGACGAACACCGACAAAACGAGGTAGCGTCACTTTTGGTCATGGACAAATTACAGAAGCTGATGTAAACTACATAATATCTTCATCGCTATACCAAGCAGGCCAACTTTTGTTGAAACCAACATGACTGCTTTCTGTACGCAACAACTCCACTTCCTCTCCCAAGCTGATGAGACTGCTCTCGTCGGATACCTCACGGAAGAGGTCGACTCCGAGCAGCAGGGTATTGAAGCCCTGCGATGGGTGAAAGCCCACCGCCCGGCGATGTTCAATGCAGTGCTCTGCCTGCTCTACGACATCTCATGCTATCAAGTCGGCGAGAGCTGCTTTCGAGACCGGTATGCCGAACACATGCGCAAGCACTGGTTCCTGTCTTTGCCCGTTCCGTGTGACCTCGTGTGTTGGGGCGACGAACAGTTGATGCCATCGAAGCAAGACGCCGAGGCATTGGCCGTCAGCATCTACCGGCTTGAAGCCAAGTTTTTCGGTGAAGACCGCCGTGGCCGCCTCATCGCGGCGTAACGCTCTCGCAACTCGAGTCAACCCATGAGTTTTCCGAATTTCACTACACTCAACATCTGCCTATGGGCCGGCCCCGGAGTTGGCAAATCGGTGTCGGCCGCGAGCTTGTTTTGCGACCTCAAACTGGCGGGCATTGCCACGGAACTGGTCACCGAAGCGGCCAAGCCCCGACAATATGACGGTACGCTGGGTCACACCCCGCAGATTGTGATTTTGAAGGACCAGCTACGCATGCTGATGGCGTCGCAGGGCTGGGTGGAAGCGATTGTCACGGACGCACCCCCCGCGATTTCACTGCTCTATGCTAAGCCAGAAGAACTCGAGGAAGTGCACGAACTGCTCGTACCGACCGCGATGCTGAAGACATGGAACGTCCTGCTGCACCGTGACCTGGACGAGGGATATGAGACGACCGGGCGCTGGCAATCCAAGTCGCAAGCCAAGGCGTTTCATGACGACGTCGTCGTGCCGTTTGTTCGCCAGCAGCCTTCGGACATGTTCCTTGAGTTGCACGTGTCGGAAGTCAAGTCCCGACTCTTGCCGCTCCTGCAACATGTCCTGCGAAACCGCGCTAAGGACCCCCAATAGGCCCACGTCTCGGTGCAAGCGCACCGCAGGCACCCGCTTTCCCTTCGCACTCTGCCCAACAGGACAGAGTGCGTTTTCCGTTTCAGGCTAGCTCGGGATGGGAACGCTGCGCTTCTTCCTGACGGAGGACGTCCTCCAGGAACGTCAGGTAATCTGGCCAAGTTCGTGTTGCTTCGCCGGACTGACCGAGTATCCAGGCGGCCAAAGCCTGCCGCGCGACTTGACAGACCTCCTCGGAGTGGGAACTCTTGCCCTGACTGCAACGCAACAGCCAGACGCTGTCATCAGCGCTTGCGAGGACGAGCCAGCCCTGGGGCAGGGCGAGCTCTTCCCGGTATCGAACCGTCTGTTCCGCGATGCCAGTAGGGTCCTCGTCAGCCCGCACGGCAAGGAGCGCTTGCGAAGTGATGCCCGTGCCATCGAAGAAGTCACAAACTTGTCTAAACGAGTGCGGCAACTCCAACCCCAGGGCGTCTGACATGGCGTTGAGCGCGCCAAGTGGGGGCGGTCGCAAGGCGTCAAGTTGCTTCAACCGGTTCTTTGCAGCAAGCAGTCTGCTGTTGGGCATGGTGGCTCCTGGTGATACCCTAGGGGTTTGACGGATGAGTATCCGAACGAACGGCGCATACGACCATGCAGGCACCACCTGTTCGACAACCTACACGAAACGCATTGCTGAGTTCCTATCAGCATTTGGTGCTCGCTTGCTGTGCAGGACTGGTGCTGTGTGCAACCACCATGCCTGCTGTCGGAGCCGTCATTGTTGCGATGGCTCAGGCCTGGCGTTTTGTTGCGATTCGCCAAGCCAGCACGGTTACGACACAAGCCGATGCTCGCGCACTGCAGCACTGCGCGGGATACTCCCGTACTGCTTCGTCAATCTCCCGCACTCTTGCAACAACGCTTTTTGTAGGTGCCGTAGCCCAACTGGCCTTAGGAGGCACTTTCGGACTGACCTTGGCGCAATGCTTGGTCGGCGCAGGCCTTTTGCAAGCGGCTCTTTGCGTCTGGCAATCGCTGCGGGCACTCATGGCCGACACACACGACTGGTAAGCCTGTCCAGAAAGGGGGGAGAACCTCTTGCTGGCCGCCACGCATCACGGCAGAGTTCGGCGGTGCCCGTGTGCCTGCTATCCGGCAGCCGAGCCTTACAGAATGTCGTGTTCACCGGTCGGAGTGCCGCGACCATCGGACCCTGTGGGGAGGTACGTGACCGGCGATAGGCGCTCCAACGCAGCACGAGCCTGCAGGGCACGGTCAGTGGCCTGTTGAAGCTCCCGCAGCACGCGGTCGGTTTCTTTCTGAGCCACCAAAATCGCGTCCATGCCTGTCTTGGTCACAAGCTCGCGTTTGGCCCAGCTATGGGCGTCCCACACGGCATCGCCCGACAAGTTGCCCGTTACCATCCAAGCAGGTGGCTCAATACCGGCTTCACGCATGTCGCGGGCGTACCCTGCCAATGCGGAGGTCACTGCACGGACCTGATTGCTGACATCTCGCTGCACGCGTTCCGCCACGAGTGCTCGGGTGTGGTCGTCCATCTTCTCATCGAGCAAACGGGCCAGCCCTGCACTATCCAATTCTTGTCCCGCATAGCGGAAAAGCAAATCCAAAGGCTGTACGGACTTGCGAGCAAAAGCGGCCACGTCCTGCGGAGTTAGGTCCTTTGCCTGGCGTTGAAGCGCTGGCTTGACCTTTCGCAGTTTCGTCAGGTCTTCGTTTGCAACCAGCAGGCCACAACCTTCGGGAACCTCCTCCGGCTTGGCGACGCCCGAAGCACAGAGAAACCAGAATTCGTTGGAGACATCAAACGCCCATTGGCGCTTATGGGGCATCTCCAGCTCGCGCAGGAAGTCCGCGCGGTTGGACTTCAGCTCGTAGGCCACGCGCCAGAACTTCTTCGATGGCCACAAATTCAGCGCGAACGCATCGACGTAGCGCGTGTCGCCACGAGCCCCCGTACCATTTGGCAGCTCAAAGAATACGGCCCACTCTCGCTCCAGCGAGCCCGCGTCACCGTGACGCTCCACCAGCAGCCGGCGCAGCCCTGTCGTCACCAAGCGACTGCTCAATTTCGGAGTGGTTGACTTGGAGCTAGTCGAAGGCATGGTGAGGTGTAGGACAAGTACGAATGAAATCGCCGTGCGTCGGGCCCACCGGGAAGTGAGGGTCCTTGCACGGCAATCAGAGGGGAATGCTGGGGACTGTGGCTAGCGTCAGAACGCGAGCGCCAGGCCGGCAGCAACGCCGCCCGTGCCGGCCTTGTGCGTGATGGGGCCCGCCACAGCGACGCCGCTCGTCGTGTCAGCGACGGTCGTTCCCGCGGCAGAGACCTGGTGGTAGTAGCCGCCATAAGTGGCGCTCAGGTTCTTCCAAACTTGCTGCGTCAAGGTCAGGCCGAGGCGAATGCCGTCGGCACGACGCTGAGGCGTGCTGTCGTTCCAGGGCGACACATCCTGTGCCCACGAATTGCTTGTTTCCCACTTCAAGTTGAGATGCTCATAGGCGACATCGGCCTCTAGCCCCCAAGTTGGTGTCAGGGAAATCTGATGTCGCAGTCCAACACCAAAGTATGCTGCGCTGAAGCTGTCACGGACGTAGCCGTCAGACGCGGTCAAGCCGGTGTAGGAGTCCTTGGAGCTGTAATCGCCGAACGTGAAATACGGGGTGAGCTGCATGCCGTCACCGTCAAAGGCAAACCCATAGCCCAGATTGACGAAGGTGTTGCTCTCCGAAAATTTCTGAACGAACTTGACGCTCGAATTGGTGGTCGTCGTGGTCGAGCCGGAGCTGGAGCTGTCCGTGCCACGGGTGACGTACGTGGTCTTCAAGTTCGACGACGAAATCTGCGTCGTCTGTACCTCACCCATGAAACCGTGGCCGCCGGGTTGGAGTCGAAATCCGACGGTACCCTGCAGCGCAGCCCCGCTGCCGGCCTGGTTGGGGCCAATCAGACCCGTAGTGCTGCTGCTTGAGGTACCGGAGCTGCTCGCCGGCGTGAACGCAGGCATATCGTCGGTGTCTTGTGCTTCGACGGCACCGATGCGTACATAAACCTCGTTGTTCAGGCGGTGGATTTGGTCGTCGGCCAGCGCGGCGGTCGACGCAAAGGTGGCCAGCAGCAGAACTGCGGCGGCAATGGGCTTCATCAAAGCGAAGGCTCCTTCAAGTGGTATGCACAACAGCGTGCACGAAGGTCTAGTTCTTCGTTTTTAGCCGCCAAACCCGGGACAGGGTCTTCGGGCTTGCTTGCTTTCAGCAGTCGCTATACCACACAGGACCACTTTGGAGACCCGTCATGGGCCATCAGACAAACTTTGCTTTCTGCAATCTCCTGCTCAACGACTCGAGCGCAGTTCACGGTGCTTGGCGCAATTCGGCCAACATCGAGTTCGCACTCAGCGAAGTCGAAGACTGGATTCGCATCGACCGCATCACCGCCGTTGACAAGCTCACCAAGCTTCGTCAACGCGTGATGCTTGCCTACCGCGAACACTTCAACGACGACTTCCGCCCGGGGGAGCCGCTCAAGCAAGTGAACCAGCTGGTCAGCATGTACCTGCCTGAACTCGCTCAACGCCTGTACCTCGTGTGCAAGCTCTTCGACGTCGAGGACTAAACGTTCTTTCTGACTCGTTCATAAGCCACGACCTCGGTCGTGGTTTTTCTTTGGCTGCGGGTGTTACTACGCTGCTGGCCCCGCCTTTGTAACCTCGCCTAGAAGGGCCCCATTGGGGCGCTCTCCGCGCATCCGAGCAGAGGAACGAGTCGCTGCACAGGTCTACCTGGAAATGAACCCTATGCGTCGGCGCTGAAATGGCTGGCCGAGAAGCGCGCCCGAACGGCAGGCGACCGTCTCCAGCGCGAGCAATTCCTTGTCGACGTTCAGCGCCAAGTTTGCTTTATGCGACCGGGTGCGGGCCACTGCCCGCATCGAAGCCATTGATGGATGGGCTGGCACCTACGGGCGTCGAGGTGCGCTTCAGCCGTTCGTCGTAGACACGCTTGAAGCCTGTGCGCCCGGGTCGATGTCAACGGACCTGAGGGCTGCGCGTGCCGAAGCTCAACACCTGACCACGCCAGCGTGAACTCCCGACTGCGATGCTCCGGGAGGTCACTCCTGCATCACGTATTGGCTAGGCCTGCCGTCTCTACACCAGGCAGGTCATTGATACATAGGAGGCCCTGTGGGCGATTTCAACACTACCTGTTTTGCCAGCCACCAATCCATTGGCGAAGGCGCCCGATGCCGAGTCATCCCCATCATCCAAGCGGCGAGCTTCCAAGCCAGCCAGCTGATGCATGGACTGCGCACGTCGACTTCGTTCGGGGCCTTCGCCTCACTCATCGGGGTCGACCGCTTTTGGTCGCCGGTCGGCTCGTTCTTCGAAGCCATCTACCACGAGCAAAGTGGCGTCTACGAACTGCAGGACACGCCGGCCAACCGCCTGCGACTGGGAGCATTTCTTCGCTCCGCCCTGGCTCAGTCTGCCAAGACCACTAGGCTGAACACGGACGCCGTCTTCGACCTGGGGGACTACCTGAAAAAGCGTGCACCCGCGCTACTCGCGCAATTGAGCGTCAAGCAAGACGAGTTCGAAGAAGGCAGCCCCGAGCTCGACGACATTGCCTTCGAACAAGGCTGCAAGTGCTGGGACGTGCTGGTACAAGCCTGCCACTATCCAGGCGTATTTTGGAATGCAGTTCATGGCGGCCTGCGCCCCATGAGCTTTGCAGCCATTCACCAGGCGGCTTACGACACGCTGCTCGAGGACTCCCAGTCCTGGAAAATGCGTGACGGTATGACTCGCGAGATGAGGGCTTGGTTCCAACACAAGCTCGACGTTTTACGGGAGTCCTCGAACGGCTCCAAGCGCCGTGCATTCCGACTCTACCAATGGCACGATTTTCAGACCATTGGCGCGCCGCAGGTGCTACAAGAAGTCGAGTTTGAATTACTGGACCGTGTGCGCATGCGTTACGGCGACGGTACCTTCAGCGACGACGAGTTGTTCGACCAGGTTCGTCCGTGGCTGTCCGACCGCCACGTGCTGACCGCTCTCGACGCGCTCAACCTGCATTTCGAGCCAGCCGTCTACAACGGCGACATGAACAACTTCGTGGGCCGTTCGTTCACCCAGTTTGTCGCCAAGGTTGCTCAACGAGTCGCATAGCGTAAGCCACGGACTATCCACCCATTCAAGCCTCCGCCTGCCTCAGCAGCGGAGGCTTCCCCTTTTGCTCACGCAGCCGTGGGAATGAACTACCGACCTCCAAACGCCTGTGGCGCTATGGTGGCGGGTTCTGAAGCGCTTGCGTTTTCCGACCAAACTGACGGAGGCAGAACCGACCGCTAACCTGCAGGGATGCCTGGCGTCAGCTACGGGGGCTGACAGCGTAGTAACACCTCGTCCGTGAAGGGGGCCGACTTAGGTCGGCGTGCCGGAGCCAAAACGTCCCGGCAACACGTTAGGGCCCGCCTTGGCGCATTCCTGGTGGCGGTCTGCCGCGTCCAGCACGTCGTCCAAGCTACCCGCCAGGACGGCCTTGGTGAAGTCTCGCTCCACCGGTGCCACGGAACCTCGGCGCACCGAACGGGCAGTGGCCTCGCGCAGTCGTGCCAAGCGCACGCTGTTCATGTCGAGCACCAAAGCAATCAGCTGCTTTTGAGTCTGGATAGTGTCGAGCGCGCAGCGCAAGCCGTGGGCTTCGCAGGCGTACCGCAAGAACTGTACGCCCTTGGCCGTCCAAGCGAGCTGTCCCTGCGCGCCCACAATGAACAAGTCCGGCGCTGCTTCCACCTTGATTCCGGTGGTTTGCGCAAACGTCTTGTCTTCAGGGCGGAGGAGGGCGTACGGGTCCATTGACAGCCATTATAGCAGCGCAAGCCGTTTCATAAGAGGTCGTCCTGGTCAAATGTTTATACGCAAGAGCATTCTTCGCTTTCAGAAAGCTCTTGCATGTCCAAGCCTCCTGCGCCCTTGCCGGCCTACAACCTCATATCCGCCGACGTCTTCTGTGCCTGTGTGCGGCTCAATGTCGACCAACCTGGCCTCAGCGACGCCGACTTCAGGCATTTCGTTCGGGTGAGCCTGCAACGAGTGGAATACCCTGCTCCGCCTGCAGAACTCTTGGGCGCTTCTCCTGCCATACTCGACAGCAGAAAGAATCGATAAACGACCTTTACAGATGCTAAGGTGACCAATACAATTCGAGCAACGCTTCCGTCTCGTACCCCTTTACACATGTTCACTCCCTATTCCTGCCCGACCCAACTGTCCGCCATGAGCGCGCCGCTCATTCCGACAGACTTGGTTCCTGTCGATGAGTTTGGCATTCCGGCAGCGACCGCGGCCCTCCTGGCGAACGCGACGCCCCGGGTCTCCCGATGCGTCAAACGGTGGCTGCTGGACTTGGCTGACGCAGCTCCCGTCGCAATGACTGCTCCGGATGGGACTGCCTACGAACTGAAAGCACTTCCGCGCGCCTGGCAAGGTCGAAAGCTGCGTAGCTGGATGCAAGACCAGCGTGAAGCCCAGGAAGACACTTCTGAGCTGACCTTGCGTGGCGCCAAGCTCGGCACGGGCAACCAGGTGTACCAAGAAGAAGCAACGGACTGCCTCGATGGCCAAGCCGTGTTGTCTGTTCACCTAGCTGGTCACGATGAACCGGTGGGCTACGCCACGGTGCTGGTCAGCGTTCGGGTACCCCGAGTCGTCAAAGGGCCGGTGGGCGACTACCGCGTCGCTGAGACCTTCGACGAATGCCACGACGTTCGAGCGCCACAAGTCGAACTCAAGTTCGTGTTGGACGAAGTCTTCGTTCTGCCCCAGCACCGGGGTAATCAGCTCGGAACCCATCTTGCGGCAGGCATCAGAACCGCATGTATCACCCTGCTGAGCTCATTGGAGTTTGTAATGGCTCACGCTCCCCTGTGTGTTGACCTCGACGCCGAAGTCGTTTCTTTCGCCGGCGCCTACTACGTCAATCAAGTGCGCCGCATGCTTTGCGACACGTTGTGCCAGGACAAGGGCTGGCGCCTGGAAGCGGACGGCTATCCACAGCAGTACAGCAAGAACGGGCTTCGCCTGCAACTGCGCCACGACTTTCAGGCCAGCTGAGCGTCTCGAGGAGCAGGTCGCAAGTCGAACTGCAGCCCTCGGGACCAACGAGCCTCGAATGTAAAAAGGGCCGTCTTTAAAAAGACGGCCCTTTTTATGTCGCTCGCAGCGTAAGCATTCAAACGCATGCGCACAGAAGTCCGCAGCCGACCGCGGTCGACCGCTAATTAAGCAAGGGCTTCCGACGCTTCTGGCTGCAGCACAGGCGCCTTGGGCAATAGCTCGCTAATGATGGCCAGAGCCTCGGGTATCGAGTCGACCACACGCACGCGACTCGTCAGGTCTTCTGCCGAGACCCAACCACGTGGCAGCATGGCGCGGCCCATCCACTCCAGCATCCCGTCCCAGAATTCGCGGCCATAAAGCAGCACCGGAATTTCCGGCATCTTGCCGGTTTGGATAAGCGTCAGCACTTCGAACAGCTCGTCCAGAGTACCGAACCCACCCGGAAAGGCCACGAATGTCATCGCGTACTTGGAAAAAGCGACCTTGCGGGCAGCGAAGTGGTCAAACGAAATGGACACGTCCTGGTAGGCGTTGTGCGTGGCCTCGAACGGAAGGATGATGTTCAAGCCGATGCTGGTGCCCTCCTTGCCTTCCTGGCAGCCTTTGTTGGCCGCCTCCATGATGCCAGGACCCCCGCCGGAAATGACCGACACCCCCAGTTCCGACACTGCGCGAGCGAATTCCTGCGCAGCGCGGTAGTAGGGGTCGTCAACTTTTACCCGGGCCCCACCATACACGGACACGGCTGGCGTGATGGCTTCGAGAAGACGCTTGGCTGCGTCAAGCTCATGATGGATGCGGCGACCTACTTGGGAGTTAATTCGAACTTTCATGTCTTCGTTGTTCTTTAGATATCAGTATGTACAGTAGAGACTAGCATATGTATTGTTTCGATAGATGTCAATACATTTGCATAGCTTTTCAATATATTGGCCCTAAATCGCCTCATTTGCTTCCTAGACCTTGGAGCGGAAGAATTTCGCCATCAACCTAACCCCATTCGGGAGAAAATAATATGAAACGTACCCTCTTGGCCATCGGCCTCCTGTGCGCCGGCTTGGCGCAAGCGCAACCCCCAGCCCCTGGTGAGCAGCGGGGCGACGGTCACCGTCCGCCCGAACGCACCATCACCCGTGAAGAGTTCCTCGCCAATGCGGCCAAGCGTTTCGACGAGATGGATACCAATCACGACGGAAAATTCGACCCACAAGAACGTCGTGCGTTCATGGAGAAGATGCGCGCCATGCACGAAGGCCACCGCGGTGGCCCGGGTGGGGACGCACCGCCCGACGCAGCTTACTGATGCGCGACGTGCACTTAGCGCGCACGGACCTGTTTGCAGACCCTGTTTAGGGGCAGCTGGCTGGGTAGCGCGCACGCTTGTGCTGTTAACACGGCCTCCCCGTCAGGGAGGCCGTTTTCCGCTCTGGGCTGGGCTCGACGTACCTCGACAAATCAGCAGCCGCGAGAGAGGTAGAACCCCGTCCAGCGACCGCTGTAGTCATACGTCGGCACGCGCAGTTCAGCCGGAAGCAGCTTCCCATACTTCACCGTCAGGGAGGCCGCCAGTCGAATGTGGTAGACGTGTCTGCCATTAGGCAAAACTTCAATGCTGGGGCCGTCCTCCGTCATGAAGTCATAGGCGTTAGCCAGGCAGCTGTCTGCGCGTTCGGCGCCAGCCTCGTCCGCCAGAAGTTGTATGTCATGGGGCAAAGGTGAACAGTGGCCTTCGTCGTCGCAGGCCTCGCTCAGCGTACCCACGGCTTGTACCAGGCCCTTCTCATAGCTGAAGTATTGCGCGCGGTCACCCGCATCTTCTGAGCGAACCCAAAACGCGATGTCGTCCGCCAAACCTCGAAACCAAGTGCCGCTAGCTGTTCGACGAACCTCAAAAACGGCCAAGGCCGGTTCTTCGTATGCGACTTCGACCGAGGCCACCGTCATCTCTCGGTTGAAGCCTTCCGGACGCATGCGCACACTCGGCCGGAAACTGCACGACTCCTGCGTCTCTTGAGCGAATTCCGGATGGTCAAGCACCAGTTTCCCCGTTCGCAGTCCGCCGGGCGTCTGGTACGTTGCCACCGGGTGGTAATCGATGGCTTGGCAGCCCGCTGAATACAGTGCTGGCATCCGAAGTCCTCCCAGCATGGCAGGCTCCAAGGCTTGGACGCCAAGAACGGGGAGGGTAAAGCAAACGCCCGTGAGGGCCCGGCACAGCAGTTTCAACATACCCTGTTGTAGTGAACTTTGCTTAGCCTGCCGCAGCCCCCGGCCAATCCCTCGCCCGTCAGCCCAACCAACTCTTGTGCGCCGCTATACGGAAGATGAAATCTTCGAGCTCCCTGGCTAAGCACCTTTTCAATTTCGTTGCGTTCCTGTTTACTGCAGCGGGCTGGCTGACGCTGGTCGTCGCCGTTGTCCTGGGTGCGCTCCTGTTTTATGGTACGCGCATGCCCGGCCACAGCTATCGCGGTAGCCCGCCACCCCTGACCGCTGAGCAATCGGCCTCTGCGGGTCGCATGTTGACCTGGGTTACCCAGCTGGCGCACGAGGAGCACAACACGCGGCATTACGAGGCACTTGTGCGAAGCGAGCACTTTATTAATGAGCAACTCCAAGGGCTAGGCCTGACGGTCAGACGTATGCCTTACTTGGCAAACGGACTGGAAGTTGCCAATCTTGAAGTGGTCTTCCCTGCCAAAAACAACCCCCGGCACCTGGCCGTTGTCGTCGGCGCCCACTATGACTCCGCGCTCGGAAGCCCTGGTGCAAACGATAACGGAAGTGGCGTCGCTGCCTTGTTCGAGATTGCGCGATACTTGAAGGCGCAACCCAGTCCGGTGGGGGCTGACATCCATTTGGCCTTCTTCGTGAACGAAGAGCCCCCGTACTTCCGCAAGCCCCTCATGGGTAGCCGCGTCTACGAAAAGCTACAGTCCCAAGAGGGGGTTCACGTCAAGGCCATGTTTGCATTGGAGACCATGGGTTGCTTCCTCGACGCGGCGGGCAGTCAGAAATTTCCTCGCATGCCGGGCCTCAAGCAACTCTACCCAACCGAGGGAAACTTCATTGCCTTCATCGGAACGCTGAACGCTGCGCCCCTTGTGAAAGCGTCGGTGGGGGATTTCCGACAAGTCGCCGCCTTCCCTAGTGAGGGCGTTGCTGCACCCGCTTCCGTCCCGGGCATCGACTGGTCGGACCACCAGGTCTACGCTGAACATGGCGTTCCTGCCCTGATGGTCACTGATACCGCGCCCTATCGATATACCAGCTACCACACTCACGCGGACACGGTGGACAAGGTCGACTTCGGCAAGCTCGCGCGCATTGTCTCGGGCCTGGATTTGGTTGTATGGCACCTTGCGCAGTAGCCGCCCACGCAGGCCTCCGCCAAAATACGGCCTGACGGCCTGCGCGGTCGTCCCAACGACGAGTGAGCCCTCGATACGGAGGGCTCGTTTGCCAGCTGGCCTAGACGCCGCTGTCCATCGACGGCACGTTTGGAGGCGCTTAGTGCCGGACCATACGGCTCCGTTTGCGGGCCCGCAGACGGTGCATCAGTCGTTGCGTCGAAACCGTGTTCGCAGGAAGTGCGATACGCGGTCCGCTCGAGGGCGTGACCGTTCCTCCGGTGAGAGGGTGCCGGTGCGACACGGGTTCCTCGGCAGTCAACAGTTGTCGCAAAGCTTTTCCAGCCACCTTGACGACCATGCGGGCAATCACCCACGCCAGGGCAAATGTCGTCCACCACAAGAAGCGGTTGAACTGCTCCGTCGCAGGGTCGAATGAAGGCATTTCGACCAGCCAGTCCGACACGGCCGAGCCCCCGAAGTACCTTACAGAGTCAGTGATAGTCGTCTCTGCCGCATGCAGGACGCTTTCGACCGGGTTAGTACTCCGAGGAGCGTCAAGCACCGCCATTGCGGTGCCGTCACCCAACGAACCGGTGGCTCGCGCAGGCTCTTCAGCAGTCGACGCAGCCGCGGTTTGTAGTTGCAGGGCATGCTGCCAACGATGTGCACCGTCTTTCAATCGGACGGATGCGCCGGGGCAGTTTGCGTATTTCCGAGCCAAAACGTCCACTCCGCTGCCAAAGCCTTTGCGCACCTTGGGAGGCGACAGCTCAAGCATTGCGCCAAAGCTCTCGGCACCTGCCTGGCAGTTGCCTGAGCGTTCTCCGAGCGACGCGTTGGCCATTGCATCGACGTAGAACAAATACGGAGCAGCCGAAACGGGATTGAAGCCAAAGGACTCAGCCCTGCCGACCGTCTGTGCGAGACGAGGCATCAGCGCCATGACTTTCCGTGCGTTCTCACTGGCGGGCTGAGCGGCGTCCCACCCATCCATTAGCTCGAGGGTTTCCGCCAACGTCACGGCGTAAGGGCTGGCCGTCGGGCCGCTCTGCGGTGCCCCAGCGGTAGCCTGCATCGAAAACAGGGAACTCGGGGAGTTGCCTTCGCCGATGTGCTGGGCGTGAGCCTGCGTCACACAAGTCAGCGCCACGGCGAGGGTGACACAGGCTGCCCCCACCAGCCGACCCCAGGGGAATGCAGCCCTGCGGGCTGCGCGTTGAAGGAACACGGGGCGCATGGGGGTCAGGCCTTGGCCACGCCCTTCATCACCGACATGGCCGAGGTAATCAACCCCGAGAGGTCACTCATGTTGGCCGGAACCACCACAGTCGTGCCTTGCTTGGCGATGTTGGCGAAGGCGTCCACGTAACGCTCGGCAACCTTCAGCTCGACAGCTTGTTGACCGCCCGGCTTTTGCAGAGCTTGCGCAACACGCTCCAGCGCTTCCGCCGTGGCGGACGCCATCGCACGAACCGCGGCAGCCTCGCCTTCGGCGCGGTTGACGGCCGCTTCGCGCTCGCCCTCGGACTCGGCAATCGCCGCCTTCTTCTTGCCTTCGGCGAGGTTGATTTCTTCGGTACGCTGACCTTCGGAACGTGCAATCAGCGCGCGCTTCTCACGTTCAGCAGTCATCTGCATCTGCATGGCCTTCAGAACACTTTCCGGCGGCGTGATGTCCTTGACTTCGTAGCGCAGCACCTTCACGCCCCAGTTCAGCGCCGCTTCATCGAGTGCGGAGATAACGGCGGTATTGATGCTCTGGCGGTCTTCCAGCAGCTTGTCCAGGTCACGCTTGCCGACTTCCGAACGCAGCGTCGTCTTGGCAAGCACTTCGATGGCCGCTTCGTAGTCCGCGGTTCCGTACGCCGCTTGGCGGGCATCGGTCACCTGGTAGTACAGGACGCCGTCAATGCTCACGGTCACGTTGTCACGCGTGATGGCGCTCAGAGCAGTGCCTTCGTCCAGAGGGATTTCCTGCAGCGGCACTTCGTACGCCACGCGGTCGACGAAGGGAATGAGAAAGTGCAGGCCAGCTTCCAGGGTTCCGAAATACTTGCCCAGGCGTTCCACGACGTAGGCCGACTGCTGCGGAACAATGCGGACAGCCTTGACCACCGTCACGATGGCGGCAATGAGAAAAACAACTGCAATTGCGGTAAACATTCAGGGTTCCTGTTGAGGAGGGTGGGATGATTTGGGACGCAGCGAGGACATCTAGACCCGCCACTGCGCTCGATGAGTTGAGGGCTCAGGTCTTTTGCTTACAGACGAGTCGAATACCCTCGACTCGCACCACGCGCAGTTCCTGCCCAACAGTGACTACTGCGGAGGGTTCGTCTGCGACGGCAGCCGGCCACTGCGCCCCACGGTACTGCACACGGAAAGCTCCGCCATCCGCGACTTCGGTAACGGTCACCGTGGCGCCAATGTCGCTCGCCAGAACCGCCGGCGTCTGGGCCAGCCGCTTTCCCAGCCTTTGCGGAAGCTTTCCGAAAACGGAGCAGGCCGAAAGAACGCTGAAAACAACGAGCGTAGGAATGAGCGCGAAGCCAAAAAGAGCGGCGGCAGCGGCTGCCAGAGCGCAAACACCAAAGATGAGCAGGTAAAAGGTCAGGGTCAGCAGCTCAGCGACGACAAGGACGCCGGCGGCAACAAGCCATGCCACGAAAAGAGATTGAGTCACGGAAGACCATTTCTTGTTTACAGTCAGTGCAGTTTACAATAGCTCGAAGATTGTGTCCACAAAAACTTGGTGGCACTGTCCGGCCCCGCCACTGGCCTCTGCCTTGAGCGCGTGGCAACGCTTCTTGGGCTACACCGCCACCTCAAGGACTAAGGCGTTCCCGCTACACTTCCCGTATCCCGCACGCGACGACCCTTGCGTTCCACATGGCAGCCCCAGACCACCCATTTATCTCGCCCACCTTGCCGCTGCTAGGCCCTGCAGCGTCTGCAGGCTTCGGCAATCATGCAGAACCCTTCGAAGAGGGCAGCCTGAACCTGCACGACCATGTGGTTGAAAATCCTGAAGCCACCTTTTTCATGCGTGCCAAGGGCGACTCCATGCAGGGCGCAGGCATCTTCGACACCGACCTGCTGGTGGTCGACCGGTCCGTCAAGCCCAAGCCCGGGCACATCGTTGTTGCGGTGGTCAATGATGAGTTCTATGTCAAGCGGCTCAAGCGAGGCCCGCAGGGGTTTCGGCTAGCCAGCGAGAGCCCCGATTACGGCGATATCGAGCCCCAGGAAGGCGATACGGTTCGCGTCTGGGGTGTCGTCCGCGCCGCGGTACGGCAATTCGCGGTATAAGGGAGTCGCAAGGTCATGCTTGCTTTGGCGGACGCTAATAACTTCTTTTGTAGCTGCGAGCGCATCTTCAATCCACGTTTGGAGAACAAGCCCGTCATTGTGCTTTCCAGCAACGATGGCTGCGCCATCTCTCGGTCTGCTGAAGCCAAGGCCCTGGGTATTCGCATGGGAGAGCCCTGGTTTCAGGTGAAGCACCAAGCGCGCTACAAAGAGGTCGTTGCGCTGTCCTCGAACTTCGAGCTGTACGGAGAAATCAGTGCGCGCGTGATGCGTGTGCTCTCCCGGCACTCAACGCGCGTCGAGGCCTACAGCATCGATGAGTGCTTTTTGGATATGACCCACATTGCACCCGAAGACTTGTTGCGCTACGCGCGGGCGATGCGTGCGGAAGTCTTGCAATGGGTGGGCATCCCTGTGTCCATCGGACTGGCACCCACCAAGACGCTTGCAAAGCTAGCTGCAGAGTGTGCCAAAAAAGAGGGTGTTCCTGCCAAGCTGCTTCGAGACGTTTTGGCGGACTCCGCTGCGCAGCGAGCGGCGGGGGAGGTTTGGGGCGTTGGACCGGCGTCCGCCAGAAAGCTCCAGGACCAGGGTATTCGCACAATTGCGGACTTGACGAGCCTGCCACTGGCTGTCGCCCAAAAGACCGGTGGCGCGCCCTTGGCCAAGACGGTAGCTGAGCTGCAAGGACGCCCTTGCTTCGAGATACAGACCGCGCATCGCGACCCGAAGCAGCTCATGAGTTCACGCAGCTTCGGCAAACCTGTGAAAGAGCTCACCACCTTGCAAACGGCTGTGAAATCCTTCGCCGACAAATGCACGCTCAGGGCACAGCGGCACCAGGTGGCCGTGCAGTCCGTCACCGTGTACCTGGTTGCGCGAATGTCCGATGGCTCTCGCAGCACGTTGTCCAAGGGACATCAATTCACCCGACATATTGATGACCTGGAGCTCATCCAAACGGTGGCCGCAAAATTGACGGCTGCCTTGTTTCGGCCTGGCTTGGCCTACGTCAAAGCGGGTGTGTTGCTCTTGGACATGCAAGCCACCAGTGCCTTGCAAGGTAGCCTCTTTGAGGATTCCTCGACGAACATCGACGCACAGCGTGCTTTAGTGGCAGAGCGCATGAACGAACTTACGGGGAGCGAACTGACTGCGGACAGCTTGGCCCAAAGCAACCGACTGCTTGCCATTGCGGGGGTACAACCCGGTAGCGCGTTTCTTGAGGACTGGAAGCCCCGCGCAGAGCGACGAACGCCGGCGTTCACCACCAGTTGGGCGGAACTGCCGACGGCCAAGGCAAGCTAAGCAGGCCTGTCGACCAAAGGGCCGATAAGCCTTGCGCACTGGTTTTCCCGCGAGTTGGCCGCTGGTTCAGCTCAGGTTTGCAGCCAGAACGTGGGGGTCCACGCGTTGCCAAAACAGTTCTTCGGCCCGAGTGTGCACCCAGCTCTTGCGAAGCGACCCCAGCCCGAGCGCTTGTGTGGCCCGATGTGCGATGCTCAGGGGCGAAACCGCCTGTTGAACACAACGGTCCAAATCTACAAACATCGTCATGGTGCCATCGTTCGTGAAGCGGTACAGCTCCAGGTGCACCAGCACGCCGTCCAATTCGAATGCCGCCCGCTTGTAGTCGCCGAGCAGCAGGTTATCGCTGTGCTGTGTGAACTGACCGCTTCGGCGCCCGAGGTCTGTAGGGCCACCTTCTAGCTCAAGTACAGCCACACTCGCAGCCGTAGACGCCCGAAATTGTTCACAGGAAACCGAACGAATTCGGCCATCACGGGACTGGCTGGGTGTGGATTTCAGACCGGTGGTCATGACGGGTAGGCGCTTTCAACAAGGGCCGCACAGACAGAGCGTGCGGAGTCAACCTCGTCTAGGCGGCATGCCTTAGCCTTTCAGCTCCGGCACTCGTGAAATCCTTCCGGTACGGCCGAACAACAAAAACCCTGCTGGGGTGGCAGGGCAAGCAGACCGGGTACGCGGCAATCAGGCGCGCAGGACGCCGATTTTTACGGGTTGCGCGGGGGCCTCATAGCGAAGCCGGTTCTGGGCTGCCAAATCAAGCGCATAGGCCTCTGCGTGCTTGTCATCTTCGAACACGCAACGTGTGGCCGTAACAAGCGAGGCCAGGCCCTCTCGAAGTACACGGCTTAGGCTAAGCACCTGCACAACAGAACGGTCGCCTTCGGGGTGGACAACGATACAGCGCATTGGGTGAACTCCAAGGTGGCGGACATGCACTTCGTATAGCGACTCGCAGCACCAAATCGGCCATTTTGTGCACGACAAATAGGCAGGGTTTGCCCTTGATGAGTGCACTAGCGAGGAGATACCTCATCTCGGTCGCAGTTCATAGGGGAGGACATTTAAAAGTGCGAGCGGGAATTCCCATCCCCTTCAGGGGATTGGGATGACAGCGAGCCATTGGTCGCGCATTGACGGGGTCATCGACCCTGACAATGCGTGATGTATCGTCGGATGGTTGAGGCTGAAACCGCACCTGCAGTGCCTACGTAATACGCCTGAGTCCACAGCTGCTGTCGGCCACACAACCGCGTGAGTTCCGGAAACTCTTTGCGCA